>Ga0182006_1000077_pt1 | contig 127377 bp, 103 predicted proteins | sample Sormic07211104_1_FD_123022 | JGI IMG/M metagenome (GOLD analysis project Ga0182006, IMG submission 123022) | Rhizosphere microbial communities from Sorghum bicolor, Mead, Nebraska, USA - 072115-104_1 MetaG | ecosystem: Host-associated > Plants > Roots > Rhizosphere | place: USA: Nebraska...
AAGGCGAGAACGCGCAGACGCTCGGCCTGAAGGGCGACGAAGTGTTCGACATCACCGGCCTGAACGGCGGCGAGTCGAAGACGGCGACGGTCAAGGCCACGCGTCCGGACGGTTCGGTCAAGGAGTTCACCGTGAAGGTGCTCCTGCTGACCCCGAAGGAGCGCGAGTTCTTCCGCCACGGCGGCATCCTGCAGTACGTACTTCGCCAGCTGGCGAAGGCTGCTTAAAGCAGGCCCTGAGAAACGCCCCGGGAAACCGGGGCGTTTTTTTGTGGGCGCACACCGGCTCGGTAGGAGCCGATTCATCGGCGATTCCTGACCGTGTCGCCAGCACCCATCGCCGATGAATCGGCTCCTACCGAGCGAAGGCGAGGCGCACTAGAGCGCCTTCTTCCAGCTAGCGGTGAAGCAGCGCCATTCGCCACCGTCCTTCCGCCAGCCGGTCTCCACCTGGTACGCCCCGGCATTGTCCGGAAGCACGCCGACGCCCGCGGCGAGGGTGACCGTGAAGGTGGCCACGATGCGATCGCCACGTGGCTCGATCGTCGTCGGACCCATCAGCACGCGGATCGATTGCCCGCGTACCGCATAAAGACGCACGAGGTTCGCCAGCGACCGTTTGTCGAGCTGACCCGCGTTGCCATCGAAGTCGTCCGTAAGTGCTTCGACGGTGTCGCCCGCCTTGCCCGCTTCCGCGCCCTCGACCGTCGCCGCGATGGCCTTGCGCACCCGTTCCTCGTCCGGCGTGTGCCGACAACCGGCCACGGCCGCGATCAGCAGAAATGCCAGCGCTATCCAAGGTTTCGACATCGTGTTATTTCCCATGTTGTCTCGTTGCGTTGCGGCTTGCCGCTATACGCGCGCGTATGCTCCAATGCCGCGACCGTACGACAGGCCGCCGTGCGACTGTCCCTTCAGGAGTTCGTCCGATCCATGAGCATTGAGCGTCCGTGGCTTGATCACTATCCGGCCGGCATTCCCGCCGACATCGACGTCAACGCGTACCGCTCCGTGGCGGCCGTCTTCGAAGAGTCCTTTCAGAAATTTCGTGAGCGCCCTGCCTACAAGAACTTCGGCAAGGTGCTCACCTATGGACAGATCGACGAACTGTCGACGGCCTTCGCAGGCTACCTGTCCGGCGAACTCGGCCTGAAGAAGGGCGATCGACTCGCCATCATGCTCCCGAACCTGCTTCAGTATCCGATCGTGCTGTTCGGCGCCCTGCGCCTTGGCCTGACGGTAGTGAACACCAATCCGCTGTACACCACGCGCGAACTGCATCACCAACTGGAAGATTCCGGCGCAAAGGCGCTCGTCGTTCTCGACAACTTTGCCGCCACGGCTGAGCAGGCGCTGGACGGCACCCAGGTCAAGAGCGTGATCACCACCGCGGTCGGCGACATGATCGGGTTCCCCAAGGGGAACATCATCAACTTCGTCGTGAAGAGCGTGCGCAAGGAAGTGCCGGCGTTCAAGCTGCCCTCGGCTGTCCGCTTCAAGGACGCCCTCGCCCGCGGCAAGTCGCATCCGATGCCGAAGACCGACGTCGGCCACGACGATATCGCCTTCCTGCAGTACACCGGCGGCACCACCGGCGTCGCCAAGGGCGCCATGCTCACCCACCGCAACATGGTCGCCAACATGCTTCAGGCCGATGCCTGGATCAGCGGGTCGGCCAAGGCAGGTGAGGAGATCATCGTCACCGCGCTGCCGCTGTATCACATCTTCTCGCTGACGGCGAACGGCCTGGTGTTCACGCGCATGGGCGCGCTCAACCTGCTGATCACCAATCCGCGCGACATGAAGGGCTTCGTCAAGGAACTCTCAAAGGAGCGCTTCACCGCCATCACCGGCGTCAACACGCTCTTCAATGGCCTGCTCAACACGCCGGGTTTCGCCGACCTCGATTTTTCAGGCCTTCACCTCTCGCTCGGCGGCGGCATGGCCGTGCAGCGGAGCGTGGCGGAACGCTGGAAGAAGACCACCGGCGTCACGCTGGCCGAAGCCTATGGCCTCACCGAGACCTCGCCAGCGGCGTGCATCAACCCGCTGGACCTGAAGGAATACAACGGCTCGATCGGCCTGCCGATTCCTTCGACCTACGTGCAGATCTGGACCGACGACGGCCAGGTGCTACCCGTCGGCGAGGTGGGCGAGCTGTGCATCAAGGGCCCGCAGGTAATGAAGGGCTACTGGAACCGACCCGACGAAACGGCGAAGGTGCTCGACGCGAATGGCTGGCTGCGTACCGGCGACATCGCCCGCATGGACGAAAACGGTTACGTCTATATCGTCGACCGCAAGAAAGACATGATCCTGGTGTCGGGTTTCAACGTGTACCCGAACGAGATCGAAGACATCGTCATGCGCCACCCAGGCGTGGCCGAAGTCGCTGCCGTCGGCATCGACGACGAGCACTCCGGCGAGGTGGTGAAGATCTTCGTCGTCCGCAAGGATCCGGCGCTCACCGAGGAAATCCTCCGCGAGTACTGCCGCGAAAACCTCACCGGCTACAAGCGCCCGAAGCAGATCGAGTTCCGCGACGCGCTGCCCAAGACCAATGTGGGCAAGATTCTACGGCGCGAGCTTCGCGACGAAGACCGGGCCAAACGTAAGGCCGCCCAGGCCTGATCCAAAGAAAAACCCCGCCTCGAGCGGGGTTTTTCGTATCGTCCATCGCCGATGAATGGTCAGTCGTCTGTCCAGGCCTCGAGCGTATCCGCATACCCACCCAGCAGCTCCCACAGCGGCGCCTGCTTGTCCTCGGGAATGAGCGTATAGGCCATGCCGATCTGGCGCGCGGACACGCGGGCGACCATGGCTTCCATATGAATGTGCAGGTCGTGACCGAACACCATGTCGAGGATCCAGGTCTGGCCCGGTTCGCCGCGCCAGCCCAGCGGTCGACGCAGCATGGCACCGGTCGCCGAAATGTCGACCAGGTCGGTGGGGTGCGCTTCGCCGCCGCGGCTCATCAGCACCGCGGTCTGCACCTTCATTCGCGCATGGCGATAGCGCATGTTGGGACTCTCCTTGTCAGACATCTGCGTTCCCGTCCATTTCGGTTCCTGCTGAATCTTATACGTCGAGTTCGGCATGACCGCACCCCGCACGACTTACCTTACGTGTCACAAACGGACACATTAGCGCAGTCGTAGCGTTCGCTTGCAATGGCCGGCGTTCACTCGCTACCGCGCGTCTTCAGTACACCCGCGCGGACCAGGGCTCCGGCGCCGAAACGCTCGTTGATCCGGTCCTGTACGCCATCGGAGCGTTTTTCCGAGACCGGCGCGGCGAACATGTCCTGTTGTTCATCGCTATGCCGGGCATCGAACCCCGAAAGCGTCACGCCGAGCAGTCGAAGCCTCGGCCGTGGATGCTGATTCCACCAGACCTGAAGCAAGCGACGTGCCACCGCATAGATATCGGGCGTAGCGTTGCCGGGAACGGGCAATTGCGCCTGGCGGCTGTGAGTGACGAAAGGTGGCTCACGCAGCTTCACGGACACCGTACGCGCATCGACGCCGCGCGACCTGGCCCTTGCCCCGACCCGCTCGCACTGGCGCAGGAGCCACGCCTCGGCGATGGGTAGTTCTTCCACATCGATGTCGAAGGTCCATTCCGAGCCGATCGACACCTCCGGCGCGTCCGTCACCACGGCGCGCCGGTCCTCACCAAGGCACAACTGACGCAGTTGGGCAGCATGACGCTCACCCACGGCTTTGTTGAGCCGCCAGGCGTCGGCGCGGATCAGCTCGCCAATGGTGCGGATGCCGACCTTGTGCAGGGCCTCTTCGGCCACCTTGCCCACGGTCCACATGCGCCCGATCGGCAAGGGATCCAGATAGCCCCGCACCTCCTCCGGATGGATGTGCAGGAATCCGTCCGGTTTGGACAGCTCACTGGCCAGCTTGGCCAGCAGCTTGTTGTGGGCCATGCCGACCGAGGCGTTCAGTCCGGTGCGCTCGCGAATCGCTTCCTTGACCCTGCGGCCGATGGCCTCGATCGAATCGAACAGACGCAGGCTGGCGGTGACGTCCAGAAAAGCCTCGTCCAGCGAGAGCCCCTCGATCATCGGCGTGACCTCGCCGAACACCGAAAAGACGATCTCCGAAATTTCCGAGTAGCGCGCGTGCCGGGGGAAGATATAGATGCCTTCCGGGCAGCGGCGGCGCGCCTCGGAGGTGGGCATGGCTGAACGGACTCCGTATTTGCGGGCCACGTAGTTGCAGGTGGAAACCACGCCCCGGCGCCCCAGCCCGGCCACGATCACCGGCTTGCCGACCAGGCTGGGATCGTCCAGTTCCTCCACGGACGCATAGAAAGCGTCCATGTCGACATGGATGATCGCGCGAGGGGCCTGCTGCATGAGCGATATTGTGCCGGAACCGCGGGGCGCCCGGCAGGCGCGCCGCTGGACTTGGACGGGCGCAGGCGATACCCTGTGCTCAATCGGGTGAACTTATTCGGGCGTCGCGCCCTCACCGGTCCGTGGTTTGGGACCGGCAGTGGACCGCTCCCGACGATCTTTCACAGGCGGTGACCCTCCTGGGGTGTCCAGCGGCAATGCCCTTCGCTCGTCGGCGACGATGCGTGGCATGCCGGGCGAGGTGGCGGTATAGCCGCCGGACGGCATCGATTGTTACGTTCCTGGTCGCACTCGCGACCCTTCTGACGTGTGCCGATGACTAACGAGACAACCGAAGTTCAGGTGGTCGAAAAAGCCCAGGGTGCCTTCGCAGGTGTCCCGCAGCAGCAGGAAATGCCCCTCGCGCTAGTGCGCGGGCAGCCTGTGCTGCAAATGCCGCAGGATCTGTACATCCCGCCGGACGCGCTCGAGGTCATCCTTGAATCGTTCGAAGGGCCGCTCGACCTGCTGCTTTACCTGATTCGTCGACAAAACCTGGACATCCTCGACATCCCTGTCGCCGAGATCACCCGGCAGTACATGGACTACATCGACATGATGCGCGAGGTGATGCGACTGGAGCTCGCAGCGGAATACCTGCTGATGGCCGCGATCCTTGCGGAGATCAAATCCAGGTTGCTGCTGCCCCGGCCGCCGACCGAGGAAGGTTTGGAGGACGACCCGCGCGCGGAGCTGGTTCGCCGTCTGCAGGAGTACGAACGCTTCAAGCGGGCTGCGGCCGATATCGAAGAAATGCCGCGCCTGGAACGCGATACCACCGTGGTGCATGCCTTCGTCGGCGAACACAACGTGGTGCGCGTACCACCCCCGCTGGATCTCAAGGAGATGCTGCTCGCGCTCAAGGACGTGCTCGGCCGTGCCGACCTGTTCACGCACCATGCGATCCAGCGCGAACCGCTCAGCGTGCGCCAGCGCATGGGCGACCTGCTCGAGTCACTGGGTCGCGGCGGGTTCCACCGTTTTGAAACACTGTTCGACGTGACGGAAGGTCGACTCGGGGTCGTTGTCACCTTCCTTGCCATGCTCGAACTGGCCAAGGAAATGCTGGTCGAGATCGTCCAGGAAGAAGCCCTCGGGCCGATTTACCTGAAGACGAAGGTACTGAGTGATGCCGAGCCCGAAGAGGCGCTCGCCTGACGGCCCCTTCCGGGCCACGAACATCGAACCGATCCGCGCGAGGCGCGCGGTAAACCCGAAGGCCTATGCAACCCGAACAACTGAAACCCATCGTGGAAGCGGCGCTACTGGCGTCGACCCAGCCGATGACGATCGCGCAGTTGATGGCGATCTTCGGCGACGAGGACGAGGTCACCACGGACGATATCGTGGTCGCACTTGCCTCCCTGACGCACGACTGCGACGGTCGCGGCGTCGACCTGATCGAAGTCGCTTCGGGCTGGCGTTACCAGGTCCGACGCGACGTCCATGCCTGGGTCTCCCGGATGTGGGCCGAAAAGCCCAGCCGCTACTCCCGCGCCTTGCTCGAAACGCTGGCCCTGATCGCCTACCGCCAGCCGATTACCCGCCCGGAAATCGAACAGATCCGCGGCGTGGTGGTTTCCTCGAACATCATCAAGACACTCGAGGAACGCGAATGGATCCGCGTCGTCGGCCATCGCGACGTCCCCGGCAAGCCGGCCCTGTTTGGAACCACCAGGGGTTTCCTCGACTACTTCAGCCTGAAGTCGCTGGACGCCCTGCCCCCGCTTTCCGAGATCCGCGATCTCGAAGAGATCAATCCGCAGATGCGGTTCGACGGTGACAGCATCCCCGCGCACGCGCTCGTCGGTGCCACCCTGTCGATCGACCCGGATAACGAAAGCCCCGCGAATACCGAAGACACCGATGATGTCGTGGCCGAGGCCATGACGATCGAAGAGACACCCGCCACCGAGACCCCGTCCGCAGAGGACGACACGGTCGAGGTCGCGAACCAGCTGCCTGCCGGCGACGACATCGCCGCGGCTTCCGCCACTGCCGAAGAGGCAGAGAACCCCGAAAGCGACGTCACCAAAGACGACGCCGAAGAAGATACTGAGGAGTCACGCGCATGAGTGCGCCGCAACGTTCCGTTCTATCCCTTAAGCGCGGCGAAAGCCGTCCCGACGATGGCACCGTGCTCGAAGAGCGCCTGCACAAGGTCCTGGCCAACGCCGGCCTCGGCTCGCGCCGCATGCTCGAGCAGCGCATCCAGGCGGGCGAGGTCGAAGTCAACGGCACCGTCGCCACCATCGGCGCCAGCGTGCATGCCGGTGACCGCGTGGTCATCGACGGCAAGCAGTTCGTCGTCGCCACGGACAACCGCAACGACGCCGAGGTGATCGTCTACCACAAGCCGGAAGGCGTGGTGACCACCCGCGAAGACACCGAAGGCCGTCCCACCGTGTTCGAACAGCTGCCGCGCCTGAAGGGTGCGCGCTGGGTCGCCGTGGGTCGCCTGGACATCAACACCACCGGCCTGCTCCTGCTCACCACCGATGGCGAACTCGCCAACGCGCTGATGCATCCGAAGAGCGGCCTTGAGCGCGAATACCTCTGCCGTGTCCACGGCGAAGTGCCCGACGAAACCATCGAGCGCCTGAAGGCCGGTGTCGAACTCGAAGACGGCCCCGCCCGCTTCGACGAAATCGCCACCATCAGCCGCGGCGGCAGCCACAGCTGGTTCCGCGTCACCATTCGCGAAGGTCGCAATCGCGAAGTCCGCCGCCTGTGGGACTCGCAGGGCTTCCTGGTCAGCCGCCTGAAGCGCATTCGCTACGGCAGCGTGGAACTGCCGCGCGCCCTGCGTCGCGGCGACAGCGACAACCTCGACGAAACCGCGATCAAGGAACTGCGCACGCGTGCAGGCCTCGGCGCCCCCGGCGCCGTGCTAACCCTGAGCGCCGTCGTGCACCAGCGTCGCGCGCCGCGTCATGTGACCGAGTACAAGCCGGACGGTCGTCCGGCGGGTGCCTGGAGCTCGGGTCGTCACGACGAAGCCCGTGAGCTCACCGCCTTCGATCGCCTGCGCGACGACAACCCGCGCGGTGGCCGTGGTGGCGCTGGCGGTGGCCGTGGTCGTCCCGGTGGTGGCCAGGGCGCTCCGCGTCGCGAAGTGAATGGCAATGTCGCCCGTCCCGAGCGGGGCGGTGGTGGTGCGGCCAGTGGCCAGCGTTCGCGTCGCGTTGCGCCGGGCCAGGAGCTGCCGTCCATCCGCACATGGTTTGCCGGCGACAGCCGCAGCGGTGGCGGTAACGCCGCTGGCAACACGGCAGGCAATCGTGGCCCGCGTCCGGCCGGCCGTAGCGGCGGCCCGGGTGCCGGCGGTGGCAATCGCGCGCCGGGCCAGGGTGGCCCGGGTCGTGCCGAAGGCAATCGCACCGGCGGTGGTGCACGCTTCGACGGCGGTGGCGGCGGTAATCGCGGTCCTCGCACGGGCGGTGCACCCGGTGGCGGCGGCAATCGCGCTCCAGGCGGCGGTGGCGGCTTCGGCGGCAACCGTGCAGCCGGTGGTGGCGGTGGCAACCGCGCCAGTGGCGGTGGTGCCAGCGGCAACCGCAGCGGCGGCGGTGGCAATCGTGCCCCCGGCGGTGGCGGCGGTGGTGCACGCCCGGGCGGTCGTCCCGGTGGTCGTCCCGGCGGCGGCGGTGGCAATCGCAGCGGCGGTGGCGGTGGTGGCGGCGGTGGAAACCGCGGCGGCAACCGCTAACCACGCAAGCCCCATCTAATGTAGGAGCCGATTCATCGGCGATCCCGCGGCAGCGGGCCAGGTCATGGTGACCTGGTTTTCGCCGATGAATCGGCTCCTACAGTTAGCTGCCTGTGTGTCGGGCTGCTAGTTTTGCCGCAATGGCATCGAATCCGATGCCGCGCGCGCGCAGTACCACCATCAGATGAAAGACCAGATCGGCGGCTTCGCCGACCAGGGCGTCGTCGTCTTCGGCGACCGCGGCAAGTGCCGCTTCGACACCCTCCTCCCCCACTTTCTGCGCCATGCGGCGAATCCCGCCTTCGAACAGCTTCGTCGTGTAGCTGCCGTCCGGGCGTTCCGCGTGACGGGAGGCGACCAGTGCATCCAGCTCGGCAAGGAAACCGAGCGGCGGCTTGACGTCATCGCCGAAGCAACTCGACGTGCCTGTATGGCAGGTCGGTCCAGCCGGCATGGCACGCACAAGGAACGTGTCGGCGTCGCAATCCAGGCGGATGTCGATCAAGGTGAGCGAGTCGCCTGAGGTCTCGCCTTTCGTCCACAAGCGCTGCTTGCTGCGGCTGAAGAACGTCACCAGACCACTGGCACGCGTCCTCGCCAGCGCCGCCTCGTCCATGTATCCGAGCATCAGCACTTCGCCCGACTGGGCGTGCTGAACGATCGCCGGCAGCAGGCCATCGCCCTTGGCGAAATCCGGAGTCGCGTCTTTCATAGCCTTACCTCGATACCCTGCGAACGCAGTTCCCGCTTGAGTGCGGGAATGCCGATGTCTCCGGAGTGGAACACGCTCGCGGCGAGCGCTGCGTCGACGTCGGCTTCCCGAAATACCTCGGCAAAGTGCATCGGCGTGCCGGCACCGCCGGAAGCGACCAGCGGTACGCGGCTGATCGCGCGCGCCGCCTTCAGTTGCTCGATGTCGTAGCCGCGACGCACACCGTCGGTGCCCATGCAGTTCAAGACGATTTCGCCCGCACCCAGTGCCTGCACTCCCTCGATCCATTCAAGCGTGCCTTTGCGCAGCGCTTTCGTCCGGGAGGGATCGCCGGTGTACTGACGAACGCGCCACTCGCCGTCGTCGTCGCGCAAGCTATCGATGCCGACGACGACGCACTGCACACCGAAAGCGTCAGCGATCTCACTGATGAGCGCCGGGCGCTCGAGCGCGGGTGAGTTGATCGAGATCTTGTCGGCACCCGCATGCAGCACCTCGCGTGCATCGTCCACGCTGCGGATGCCCCCGGCCACGCAGAACGGAATGTCGATCTCACGTGCCACGCGCTCCACCCAGTCACGATCCACGCGCCGCCCTTCGGGGCTGGCGGTGATGTCGTAGAACACCAGCTCGTCGGCGCCCTCGTCGCGATAGCGCAGGGCCAGTTCGACGATCTCGCCGACGACAACGTGGTCGCGAAAGCGAACACCCTTGACGACCTGGCCATCGCGGACATCGAGGCAGGGAACGATGCGACGGCTCAGCATGTCGCGTTGGCCTTCTCGGCCGTGGCGATCGCTTCGGGCAAGGCAAACGCACCTTCGAGCAACGAGCGGCCGAGGATGATGCCGGCCACGCCTTGCACGGAAAGATCGGTGACGTCGCTGAGGGACTTCACCCCGCCCGAGGCCTGGACATCCAGCCCGGGCGCCAATGTCGCCAGGTGGCGATAGAGCGCAAGGTTGGGCCCGCTCATGGTGCCGTCGCGGTCGATGTCGGTGCACAGCAGGTGGCGCGCGCCGGCAGCCTCGTACCAAGGCACGAGATCGTCCAGCGTATGAAGTTCATCGGCGGTCCACCCCGCGCTGGGCAGCTTCCACAAGCCATCGCGAAAGCGAGTGTCCAGGGCGAGCACGATGCGGTCGCACCCGTAACGGCCAATCCACGCCGCGACCGCTTCCGGGTCGCGAATAGCTACGCTGCCGACGACGACGCGCTCCACACCGGCGTCGAGCAGCCGGCGCAAGCCCTCCTCATCGCGAATGCCGCCGCCTGCCTGCACACGAAGGCGACCGCTCGATGCGATACCAGCGATCGTGGACAGGTTCTCGAACTGACCGGAACGCGCGCCATCGAGATCGACGACATGCAGCCACGTCGCGCCCTCGTCGGCATAACGCGCCGCCAGCACTTCGGGTTCGAAAGCGAAGGTGGTCTGTTGGGCGTAGTCGCCCTTGAACAGGCGGACGACCTTGCCCTCACGCAGGTCGATGGCGGGGATAGGTAGAGTCATAGGGAAAGAAAATTCCGCAGGAGCTGAGCACCCACGCCCGCCGAACGCTCGGGGTGGAATTGCATGCCCATGAAGTTGCCGGAGGCGACCACGGCCGAGAACGGTTCACCGTGCTCGCTTGCAGCCAACGTGTAGTCGCCCGTGGGGACGGCGAAGCTATGGACGAAGTACGCCGTGTCGCCTTCACGCAGCCCAGCGGTGAGGCAATGCGGGGTGGTCACGCGCAGGGTGTTCCAGCCCATGTGCGGCACGCGCAGGCCGGGTGTCGGGACGAAGCGTCGCACCGTGGCCGGGATAACGCCGAGGCATTCGGTATCGCTTTCCTCCGACCGTTCGCACAGCAGTTGCATGCCCAGGCACACGCCGAGCACGGGTTGCTTCAGCTCACGCAACACGTCGACGAGTCCAGCCTCGCGCAGCATGCGCATGCCAGGCGCCGCCGCACCGACGCCGGGCAGGATCACATGGCTGGCCGCGCGAATGCGTGCCGCGTCCGAGGTGAGTTCGGCGTCGGTGCCGAGGCGCTGCAGGGCGTAGCGCACCGAACCGATGTTGGTGCCGCCCGCATCGACGAGGACCACCTTCATCAGAGGCTTCCCTTGGTGCTCGGCAGTTCGGCGCCTTCGCGGCGGATCGCCTGTCGCAGCGTGCGGGCAACGACCTTGAAGCAACCTTCGACCATGTGATGAGCGTTTTCCCCGTGCACGGTGAGGTGCAGGTTGGCGCCCAGGGTTTCGCAGAGCGAGCGAAAGAAATGCGGCACCAGCTCGGTCGGCACGTCGCCCACGCGGTCGCGGGGAAAATGGCCTTCGAACACGAAGTACGGTCGGCCCGACAGGTCAAGCTCGGCACGTGCCGCACTCTCGTCCATCGGCAACGCGAAGCCGTAGCGGCCGATGCCGCGCTTGTCGCCCAGTGCCTGACGCAGCGCCTGGCCGAGGGCGAGCGCGGAGTCCTCGATGGTGTGATGTTCATCGATATGGGTGTCGCCGTCGCAGGTGAGGCTCAGGGCGAAACCGCCATGCTTGCCGATCTGCTCCAGCATGTGGTCGAAGAAGCCCAGACCCGTATGTACGTTCGGCTCGGCCACGCGGTCGAGGTCCACGGTCACGCGAATCGAGGTTTCCTTCGTCTTGCGCAGCACCTCGGCGGTGCGCGGCGCATCGAGCAACGCGTGCGCCACCTCGGCCCAGCTCGCGCCCTCGGCACCCACGCGGAATCCGCGCACGCCGAGGTTCGCGGCGAAAGCAAGGTCGGTTTCGCGGTCGCCGATCATGGCCGACTGCGCGCGGCTCCAGCCGTCATCGGCCAGCCAGTGCCGTGCGAGGCCCGTCGCCGGCTTGCGGGTGTCACGGTTCTCATGCTCGAAACTACGATCGATCAGCTGCTCGCGGAACGTGATGCCCTGCGAAGCGAGGATGTTCAGTAGCAAGGCGTGCGGACCGTCGAACGATGCCTGCGGAAAGGATGGCGTACCGAGACCGTCCTGATTGGAGACCATCACCAGTTCGTAGCCCGCGGCAACGCAACGCTGCAACGCGGCGATCACACCCGGCACCAGGGCCAGCTTCTCGAAGCTGTCGATCTGCTTGTCGGCCGGCTCCTCGATGAGACAGCCGTCGCGATCGACGAAGAGGATCTTTCGGCTCATGCGGGTGCTCCGGCGCGCAGCACGGAGAGCACGCGATCATTCTCGTTGCCGGTACCGATGGTGATGCGCAGCGCGTCTTCCAGTCCGGCATATTTCGACACGTCGCGCACCACCACACCGGCAGCGAGCAGACGACGGTAAGCGCCCGCCGCATCGTCGAAACGTACAGCGAGGAAGTTGGCGTACGACGGCATCACTTCCCTCACGCCAGGCAGCTCACGCAGGGCCACGACCATGCGAGCGCGTTCGTTGAGAATCTCATGCAGATGATGACGCTGCAGGCGGCGACCTTCGTACGAGAGGGCCCCCATGGCAGCGTCCACGCACGGCGACGGCAGCGGATACGGGGGAATGATCCGGCGGAGCAAGCCGATGACCTCGGCGCGCGCAATGCAGGCACCGACGCGGGCACCGGCCAGCGACCAGGCCTTCGATAGCGTGCGCAACACGGCCACGTTGTCGTAGGTGTCGATCAGTGAGGCAGCGCTGGCGAGGCCGCTGAATTCCGCATAGGCCTCATCGATCACCAACAGCGCACGTCCTTCCAGGGCTTTCGCGATGCGTGCCAGATCGTTGCGATCGACCAGGTTGCCGGTGGGGTTGTTCGGCGTGCAGACGAAGACGAGTCGCGTCGCCGGCGTCACCGCGGCGAGCAAGGCATCGACATCGAGCACGCCCTGGCGACTGAGCGGCGACTCGATTACTGCCGCGCCCTGGATGCGCGCGCAGACGGCATACATACCGAACGTGGGCGGCGATATGAGTACCGCGTCCTCGCCGGCGCGGCAGAAGGCGCGGACGAGAAGGTCGATCGACTCGTCGCTTCCCCGGGTGACGAGGACGCGATCGGCCGTGCTGCCATAGAGCTCGGCGAGCGTTTCCACGAGTGCGCAGGGTTGGGGATCGGGATAACGGTTGAGCCCTTCCCCACCCGGGATGTTCGGTGGTCGCGACGACTCGTTCGCATTGAGCAGCACGGTACCGCCCTTCGCCTCCATACGGGCACTGGAGTACGGCGTGAGCGCACGGATATCGGGACGTGCAAGGTCGAGGATGCTCATGCGGCGGCATCCATGGCGGCGAGTCGCAAGGTGACGGCGCGGCGGTGGGCTTCGAGCTGCTCGGCTTCCGCAAGGATCGCCGCGCAGGGACCGATGTTACGCAGACCCTGTGCCGAAAGCTCCTGCACCGTTACCTGCTTCTGGAAACTGGCGACGGAGACACCGCTGTAGCTGCGCGCGTAGCCGTAGGTTGGCAGCACGTGGTTGCTGCCGCTGCAGTAGTCGCCAACCGACTCCGGCGTCCATTCACCGAGGAAGACCGAGCCGGCCGATTCCACGGCGCCGAGCAAGGCGCGCGGATTGGCCGTCTGGATGATGAGGTGTTCGGGGGCGTATCGATTGCTGACTTCGACCGCTTCGTCGAGATCGGCGACGAGGATCAGACGGCTTTCGCTCAGCGCGGTCTCCGCCACCTCGGCGCGCGGAAGTTCGCGGCACTGCCGTTCGACCTCCGCCGCCACGCTGATGATCTGTTCCGCCGAGGGGCTGACCAGGAGCACCTGCGAATCCGGGCCGTGCTCGGCCTGCGAAAGAAGGTCGGCAGCAATGAACCGCGGATTCGCGTCGGCATCGGCGATGACGAGCACTTCGGAAGGACCAGCCGGCATGTCGATCGCGGCGCCAGCCGGATCGCCCGCGACCTGCAGCTTGGCCTCGGTGACCCAGGCGTTGCCGGGGCCAAAGATCTTGTCGCAGCGAGGCACGGACGCGGTGCCGTAAGCCATCGCGGCAATCGCCTGCGCACCACCGAGCTTGAAGACACGATGCACACCGGTGGCCTTCGCTGCGAACAGGACGGCATCGTCGCAACGACCGTTGGCCTGCACCGGAGTGCAAAGGACCACCTCGCGGCAGCCCGCGATCGCCGCCGGCACGCCGAGCATGATGGCAGTCGAAGGCAACGGCGCGCCGCCGGCAGGCACATAGAGGCCGACGCGACCGATCGACCGCAGTACGCGCTCGACGGTGACGCCGGGCGCTGTCTCGACACTCACCGGTGCCGGCGCAGCGGCGCGATGGAAGCGCTCGATACGGGCCGACGCTTCGAGGATGGCGGCTTTCAGCGGGAGCGGCAGGCGCGCTTCGGCGGCTATGAACTCTGCCTCCGTCACGGCCAGTGCCTCGAGTGTGCTGCCGTCGTAGCGGGCCGTGAGCTCGATGAGCGCCGCGTCGCCGCGCGTGCGCACATCCGTGATGATGGTTTCGACGCCCTCGCGGAGTGTCGTCGCCCGGGATTGCATCGGCCGTGCGAGCGCCGCCTCACGACCGGCCTCGTCGAGGCCCTTCCAGTCGATTCGTTTCATGCCAGCATCTTCTCCACCGGCAACACCAGCATGTCGCGGGCGCCGGCGCGTTTCATGTCTTCGAGTTGCCGCCAACTCACCGAGCCGGCGCACAGGGCTTGCAGCACGACCTGGTCGGGCGAGCCGTCCACCGGCGTAAGCGTCGGAACGGGCAGACCCGGAAGCAGGCGTGTGATCGCCGCCAGTGCATCACGCGGCGCCTGCATGAGGATCAGCCTTGAGTCACGCACCTGGATGACGCCATCGAGGCGGCGCAGGAGCAGTTCGGCGATCTCGCCACGCTCATCCAGCGGCAGTTCGCGGCGGCCGGCCAGCACCGCTTCGCTCTCGACCACGACGACTGCTTCGCGCAACTGGTTGGCGACGAGGGTCGCGCCGCTGGAGACCAGATCGCAGATGGCGTCGGCCGTGCCAAGGCGCGGTGCGATCTCCACCGAGCCGGCGAGCATCACCACCTTCGCGTCGACACCGTTGCTTCTCAGCCACTCGCCGAGCAGGCCCGGGTACGACGTGGCGATGCGCTGGCCGTGCAACTGGGCGGGCCCGTCATACGCCTCTTCCTGGGGCACGGCGATGGACAGGCGGCAATGGCCGAAACCGAGCGGCCGCAGTTCATCCATGCCGCCGCCCGTCTCCGGGTTGGACAGCTGGAATTCGCGCAGCACGTTACGGCCGACGATGCCGAGGTCACAGACGCCTTCGGCGATCAGCGCCGGAATGTCGTCGTCGCGAACCAGCAGGAGGTCCACCGGCTCGCCCTCGCCGAAGCAGAACAGTTTGTCGCGGCTCTGGCGAAATTTCAGGCCGCAGCGTGCGAGGAGCTCCTGGGCGGGTTCGGTCAGTCGACCGGACTTCTGCATGGCGATACGCAAACGATCGCGCGGCTTCATGCGGCACCTGCGACATTGCGGCGGGCGGCGGCGGCCATGTAGCCGCCACTGCCCTGGTTGAGATATCGCGCCACGCGGCCGATTGTCGTAATGCTGACCGCCGTGCGTTCGTGGATCTCGCGGTAGGAGCGCCCTTCCAACAGGTAGGGGACCACCCGCCAGCGGTCCACCATTACCTCGATTTCCGCCGGGGTGCAGAGATCGTGCAGGAAGGCCCGCATCTCATCCACGCTTGAGAGTCCCAGCAGGGCCTCGCAGAGACTGGTTTCGGCCGAGTCGGCCGGCATTTCGGGATCGAGCGTGCGACGTTTCATAGTGTACTAACGCATTAATACGATAGTTCATCGTAACGCGGCAACTTCCGCGTGGCAAGCACCGACACGCGATTGCGCTTTTCTTCCATATACCCCGCCCGGGCCGGTCGACAAGATGGCGGCATTTCCACCGTCGCGAGCCCCTGCCATGTCGAGCACCGTGATCATTGCCGACGATCATCCGGTCGTTGTCGCGGGCGTCGAGACCATCCTGAAGTCGCACCGCTACCAGGTGGTCGCGCGCGCCCACGATACCGACGCTCTCTTCGACGCCCTCGCCGATCACCCCTGCGATGTCGTCGTCACCGATTTCTCCATGCCCGAGGGCAGCCAGCCGGATGGCATGCCGATGATCCGCCGCATCCGCGCCCTCCGGCCGGACACTGGCATCGTCGTGCTCACCATGCTGTCCAACCCGGCCATCCTGCGCACCCTGCTCGACATGGGCGTGGCGGCCATCTTCGACAAAAGGACCAGCCTGCGCGATATCCCGGTAGCCGTGCATGCGGCGGAAGTCGGCCGCTCATACCTCAGTCCGGCCATTCGCCGGCTGTTCCACGAGGCGGACTGCGCCAACAGCGCCGACGAACTCGCCACGCGGTTGTCGCCACGCGAAGTGGAAGTCCTGCGCGCTTACGCGCAGGGATACGGACTGATGGATATCGCCGCCTCGATGGGGCGCAGCCTGAAGACGATCAGCCGGCAGAAGCGCTCGGCCATGGTAAAACTGGGCCTCATCAACGACGCCCAGCTTTACCAGTATCTGGCCGGCATCCGCGCCGGCATGCTCGACGACTGGTCGCCGGCCATCGAGGCGGCGGCCAGTCTTCGGTTCTTCGCGCTCTAGCCCGTACTCAGGCGACCAGGCGGCCGGAGGCCACCAGTTCGCACATCAGGCGCACATCGCCATCCATTGCCCGGTCGCGCTGCATAAAGGCGATGTGCTCGCGCAGCGTGGTCAGGGCGGCACGGACAGCGACGCCGCCGTGGAAATCCTCGGCGCGTGCCAGTGCATCCATGAGCGCGCGCACTTCGGTCTCGAAGCGGGCGTAGTGCGGGGAATCACTGCGCGGTGCGCCATTGATCTTGGCGGCCAGGGCTTCCCAGTCACCGCGGTGAGCCAGCGTGCGGGCGGCATTGAGCATGTCCTGGCGGTATTCCAGGGCCTGGGCGGCCGTGTACAGCTCCATCGCCAGCACGTGGCCGAGGTCCTCGGTCATTTCGAGAACGTGGCGCGCCTCGTTGGCGCCCATGGACACGTGGTCCTCGGCATTGGCGCTGGTCGGCACGGAGTAAACCGACGCCGGGTGCGCACGCGTGGCGAGGTCGTTGACCAGTGCCGCGGCGGTGTACTGCACGATCATGAAACCGGAATCGGTCGCATCCTCGTTACCGATCAGGAAAGCCGGCAGGCCATCGTTATTGGCCGGATCGACGAGCTTCGCCGTGCGACGCTCGGAGATCGAGGCGAGCACGGGGATCGCCGCCTTCACGTAGCTCATTGCCAGCGCCAGCGGCATGCCGTGGAAGTGGCCGGCCGAGATCACCTGGTCTTCGATGACCTGGGCGTTCTCGGCGTCCGGGAAGACCAGCGGATTGTCGGTCACCGCATTCAGCTCGATGTCGAACACGCGGCAGGCCTGTTCCCAGGCGTCGCGCACGGCACCGTGTACCTGCGGCGCGCAACGCAGGCAGTAGGCGTCCTGCGGCTGGTGCTTCTTGCCGCCCTTGAACGGGAGGAAGCGTGAATAGAACGCTTCCTTGCCATGTCGCTGGGTGGCAGGCACCCAGTCCCAACTGATATCGAAGCGGTACGCCTGGTCCGAAGGCTCGGACCAGGAATCGGCCAGCCACGGCTTGAAACGCGGAACCATGTGGTAGGCGATATCCGCCAGGGTGGAGCCTTCGAGGAGGCTGCTGATCTGCTTGGCGGTTTCGACCTGCCCCGGATGCGGACGCAGGGCATGAACCTGTTCAGCGTAGGCGCCGGTACGGCCGGCAAAAGCATCCAGCGTCATCGCGGCAGCCAGGTCGGCCGTACGAATGAGCATGTCCATGGTGTCCAGCGCGAGCACGCCCGTGGCGAGCATCTGCGTGGTGCCGTTATTCAGGGCCAGGCCTTCCTTGAAGGACAGGCGCACCGGGGTCAACCCAGCCTTCGCCAGCGCCTCGGCGCCTGGCATGCGCACACCCTCATAGAAAGCTTCACCGCCGCCGAGCAGCACGATGGCCAGGTGCGAGAGCGGCGCAAGATCGCCACTGGCGCCGACCGAGCCCTTCTCCGGAATGACCGGGATGACGTTGCGGTTGAGCAACTCGGCCAGCGCGCGCAGGGTTTCCACGCGGATACCCGAATGCCCCTTCATCAGCGTGTTGACGCGAATGGCAAGCATGGCGCGCACGACATCTTCGCCGAACGGCTTACCCACGCAGACGGCGTGGGTGATGATCAGGTTGTGCTGCAGTTCTTCCAGCAGCGTGCCTTCACGCGGCTCCGGGTTACCACCCGGCAGCTCGTCGCGCACGCGGTGCGCGCCGAGCAATTTGTCGGCGTTGCTGCCAAAGCCCGTGGTCACGCCGTAGATCGGCTCACCGCCGCCGACTTTTTCGGCGAGGAAGTCCGCCGCGCGCTTCACCTTGACGAGCTGCGCCTCGTCCAGACGGATGGTGAAGCCCTTGCGAGCGATGGCGGCGACCTGGCCGCGTGTGAGGCTACGCCCGTCGAGGAGAATGCTGCTGGTCATGGGGACTTAGGCCGTGCAAAAGGAAGGTGGGGGATGGAGCGGCTCAACGACCGATGTCGGCCTGGGCCAGTTCAACGCGCAGGGCTTTCACCAGTTCCGTGCGAGCCACTTCGAACTGGTCCTCGCGGCGAAGGTCTTTCACGGTGACGACGCCCTTGGCGATCTCGTCCTCGCCAAGCACGAGGACGAAGCGGATACCCGCGCGGTCGGCGTACTTGAACTGCTTACCCAGCTTGCTGCCTTCGAGGACGACCTCGGTGGCGATGCCAGCGTTACGCAGTTCGGTAGCGAGTGTCAGATAGGCCGGCAGCTGGGCGGCATCCATCTGCGTGACCAGCACGTCGACAGTGCTCTGAGCCGTGGAGATCAGGCCAGCGTCGCGCAACTGCCAATACAGACGCGTAAGGCCGATCGAAATGCCCACGCCCGGCAGGTGCGACTTGGTGTACTGGCCGGCCAGGTTCTCGTAACGGCCGCCTGAGCAGATCGAGCCGATGCCCGGGTGATCGTTGAGCGTGGTCTCGTAGACCGTGCCCGTGTAGTAGTCGAGGCCACGGGCGATCGAAAGGTTCAAGGCGAAATGCGTCTCCGGCACGTCGAAGTCGCGGATCATCGCCAGGACTTCCTTGAGTTCGGCGCGACCCTGCTCGAAGGTCTCCGAACCGCTGCCCAGCGCATCGAGCTTTGCGAACGCGTCGTTTACCGAAGTCGAACGCACCTGGACGAAGGCGAGGATCTTCTCGGCAACCTCCGACGACAGGCCAAAGGCCTCACCGGTGAGCGTCTCACGCACGTAGTCGGCGCCGCGCTTGTCGAGTTTGTCCACTTCGCGCAGCACCAGCATCTGCTGCTCAGCGTCGCTCACGCCCAGATTCTCGAAATAGCCGCGCATCAACTTGCGGTTATTCAGCTGGATGGTGAAAGCACCGATGTTGAGCTCGCGGAACACGCTGTAGATGACGGCGGGAATCTCGGCGTCGTAACGCACCGACAGCGAATCCTTGCCGATCACGTCGATATCGCACTGGTAGAACTCGCGGAAGCGACCGCGCTGTGCACGCTCGCCGCGGTAGACGCGCTGCATCTGGTAACGGCGGAACGGGAAGCTGAGATCGTGCTCGTGCTCGGCCACGTAACGCGCCAGCGGCACGGTAAGGTCGAAACGCAGGGCCAGCTCGGGCACGCCGCCCTTCTCCGCCGCCGCGCCAAGGGCGCCGGTCGACTGGACGAAGTACACCTGGCGCTCGGTCTCACCGCCACTCTTGGTCAACAGCACATCGCTATGCTCGATCACCGGCGTTTCGATCGGCAGGAAGCCGAATCGCTCGTAGTTGCGGCGAATCGTGTCCAGCATGCGCTGGAAGGCGATCTGGTCGAGCGGAAGAAGCTCGAGGACACCAGGCATGGTGCGGGCCGGGGTGAGTGCCATGCAATTCCTCTTCGGACAGGCTATACGGGCGCCGCCACGCGGCAGCCGCATAGATTAGCAGATGGCCACGGGCCGCCCCGCGCCGATGCCGTCCCGCCAAGCATTTGTAAAAAAGATGCGACGACCTGTTGCGAATCGCCAGGGTCATGGCTAATATACGCGGCTCCCGTCGGGGTGTAGCTCAGCCTGGTAGAGCGCTACGTTCGGGACGTAGAAGTCGCAGGTTCGAATCCTGTCTCCCCGACCAACGAATTCTGTTCGTTACAAAAACGCCGGCCTAGCGCCGGCGTTTTTGTTTGTGCGTTTTCTGTGCGGCGCACTACCTGGGTGCGGCGCATGGCCTGTGTGCGGGGCACTGATTGTGTGCGCCGCACGGCCTGTGCGACGCACGGTCTATGCGACGCACCGCTTCTGTAGGAGCCGATTCATCGGCGAAGGCAGCTCGCCCCACCCTCCCATCTCGCCCTCAAAAAATCCCAGACGCAGAAACGCAAAACGCCCCAAAAGGGGCGTCTTGCGTAACTGGCGGAGAGTGAGGGATTCGAACCCTCGATAAGGCTTTTGACCCTATACTCCCTTAGCAGGGGAGCCCCTTCGGCCACTCGGGCAACTCTCCGTGAACGTTCGTTGAGGAACGTGCCTTAACGAGCGAGCAAGGATACTGGTCCTTGCTTCAGCCGTAAAGAGCCTTACTGGTCTTGGTCGTCCCCGGTATGGCCGGCGTGGCCGCTGGGATCGCCCTCATTCTTGATGCGCTGGTAAATCTCTTCGCGGTGAACCGCGACGTTTTTCGGTGCATTGATACCGATGCGCACCTGGTTACCTTTGACACCCAGAACAGTGACGGTCACCTCGTCGCCGATCATTAGGGTTTCACCGACCCGGCGGGTCAGAATCAGCATGATTGATACTCCATAAAATCAGGTATTGGCTTCCCCACCAACGACAACTCACCCCGAGTGCTTGCCGTCAATGGATCGACGTTTCGACCATCGAAGGCCGAACTGCCTTCCCCGGCTCTAGTTGTGTGTGTCGCTGACCAGCTGTCCTGCCTCTACGATCACGAGGATCGATGCCGAAGAATGCATTCGGCATTCGGATCATACTAGCCGAGCCAAACCAGCGGGCGCAACGCACGACGCCAAAAAAACGCGTGGCGGAGCGCCCTTACAGCATGCCGCCGTTCACGCTGGCGGGTGTCGTTCAGTGCAGCCGGGCCTCGATCCAGCCCGGAATGCCCGCAAGGATCTGCGGGAGCGCCGGCGTATCCACGCCGCCACCCTGTGCCATGTCGGGACGACCGCCGCCCTTACCGTCGATCCGGGAAGCGACTTCGGCCACCAGATCGCCCGCCTTGACGCGTCCCAACGCCGCACCGCCTACGCCCGCTACCAGCGAAACGCGGCCGTCCAGCGCGCCTGCGAGGATGATGGCGCAATCGCCCAGCTGTTGCTTGAGGACGTCTACGCTGTCGCGCAGCGACTTGGCGTCGAGACCTTCAAGACGCGCGGCAACAACTTTGATACCAGCGACGTCGACGGCCGAAGCCGCGAGATCCGCCGAGGCGGAACTGGCGGCCTTTGCCTTGAACGATTCGATCTCGCGCTCGAGCTTCTTCTGTTTGTCGAACAGCTGACGAAGCTTTTCGACCACATCGTCACCGCTGGCGGCGAGCAAGCCGGATACTTCGCCCAGGACGCGCTCTTCGTCGGCGACACGAGCCAGGGCGCCCGCGCCTGTCACCGCTTCGATACGACGCACGCCGGCGGCGACGCCGGACTCCGAAACGATCTTGAACAGGCCGATGTCGCCCGTGCGCGATACATGCGTACCGCCGCAGAGCTCCGTGGAAAAGTCGCCCATTTTCAGGACGCGGACTTCGGCGCCGTACTTCTCTCCGAACAACGCCATCGCACCGAATTCGATCGCCTCGTCGTAGCCCATGTTGTGGACTTCCGCCTGGTCGTTATGACGCACTTCGTCATTGACCATGCGTTCGATCAGGGCGAGCTCTTCGGCAGTGACCGGCTTGAAGTGCGAGAAGTCGAAACGCAGGCGCTCCGGAGCGACCAGCGAGCCCTTCTGCGAAACGTGGTCGCCCAGCACCGTGCGCAGTGCGGCATGCAGAAGATGCGTCGCGGAGTGGTTGAGCACCGTTGCCTGACGCTGCGAGGCATCCACCGACGCGCCCACCACGTCACCCTTGTTCAACGGCGCCGAACCCTGCCAGCTGCCGAAGTGCGCAAAGAACGCGCCGCCGACCTTCTGCGTGTCCTGCACCGCGAGAGCGCCCGACGTATTGCGGATCATGCCGGTGTCGCCGACCTGGCCGCCGGATTCCGCATAGAACGGCGTGCGATCGAGCAGGAGGAAGGCCTCCTCGCCATCGGCGAGATGGTCGACGGCCTTGCCGTCGCGCACGATGGCGACGACCTTCGCATCGGCCAGTTCGAGCGACTCGTAACCGGTGAAGATGGTCGGCGACACGGCGCTGGCCACGTCCGCCGGAAGCTGGGCCTTGCTGCCGAAATTGCTGGCCGCACGGGCACGCGCGCGCTGCTCGCCCATGGATTGCTCGAAGCCGTCCATGTCGACGGACATGCCGCGCTCACGGGCGATGTCTGCCGTGAGGTCGACCGGGAAGCCGTAGGTGTCGTACAGACGGAAGGCATCGGCGCCCGGAATGACCTGGCCCGACTTCGCGGCGATGTCGTCGAACAGGCGCATGCCGTGCTCGAGGGTCTCGCCGAAGCGGTCTTCCTCGGTCTTCAGCGCTTGCTCCACGAAGGCCTGCTTCTTCGCGATCTCCGGATAGGCTTCGCCCATCTCGGCTACCAGCGGCGCGACCATCTTCCAGAAGAAATCGCCACGCACGCCGAGCATCCAGCCGTGGCGGAGGGCGCGACGGATGATGCGGCGGAGCACGTAGCCACGACCTTCGTTCGACGGCAGCACGCCATCGACGATGAGGAACGAGCAGGCACGGATGTGATCGGCGATGACGCGCAACGACTTGTTCGAGATATCCGCCGTGCCGGTGAGACGCGAGGCCTCGGCGATCAGGTGGGCGAACAGGTCGATCTCGTAGTTGGAATGCACATGCTGGAGCACGGCAGCGAGGCGCTCCAGGCCCATGCCCGTGTCGACGCAGGGCGCGGGAAGCGGCGACAGCGTGCCGTCCGGCGCGCGGTCGAACTGCATGAACACCAGGTTCCAGATTTCGATGTAGCGGTCGCCGTCTTCGTCGGGCGAACCCGGTGGGCCACCGGCCACGTCCGGACCGTGATCGAAGAAGATTTCCGTACACGGACCGCAGGGGCCGGTGTCGGCCATCTGCCAGAAGTTGTCGGACGCGAAAGGGGCGCCCTTGTTGTCACCGATGCGGACGATACGCTCCGCCGGCACGCCGACTTCCTTGTTCCAGATGTCGTAGGCCTCGTCGTCCGTGTGGTAGACGGTCACCCACAGCCGCTCGGCCGGCAGTTTGTAAACCCCGGTGAGCAGTTCCCACGCGTAACGGATGGCATCGCGCTTGAAGTAGTCGCCGAACGACCAGTTGCCGAGCATCTCGAAGAAGGTGTGGTGGCGGGCGGTATAGCCCACGGCATCCAGGTCGTTGTGCTTGCCGCCCGCGCGCAGGCAGCGCTGGACGTCGGCCGCACGAACGTAGCCCGGCTTTTCGCTGCCGAGGAAGACGTTCTTGAAGGGAACCATGCCCGAGTTGGTGAACAACAGAGTGGGATCGTTCGACGGCACCAGCGATGCCGACGGCACGATGGTGTGGTCCTTGGAACGGAAGAATTCGAGAAAGGTCGAACGGATTTCGGCGGTTTTCATGAGCTATCGTGGCTTGGGAGCTGCGAGACATGTCGCGGAGACGCTCCGTCCAGAATCAAGGCTCACTGCCTTCAATCGTCGTCGGTGTCTTCCGCATCGGCGTGGGTTAGAACACGTACTGTGGCGGCGGCGAAGCCTCGACGCAAGAGGAATTGCGCCCGTCGCACCCGCTCCGCGGGGTCGGCGGAGGGCCCTCCGTAGCGGCGACGCAGCTGACTCGAGGCCAGATCCTGCCAATCCACGTCGGCGGACTCGATCAGCTGACAGATCACGGCGTCGGCAATGCCCTGGCTGCGCAGTTCGGCACGGATGCGGGCGGGCCCGTAGCCCTGCCCTATCCGGCTACGCATAAGCGACGCCGCGAAGCGGTCGTCGTCCTGGTAGCCCTGGTCACCGAGCCGCGCGACGGCGTCCGTGGTCTCTTCACGAGCAAAACCGCCGCGATCAAGCTTCTGCTTGAGTTCGCGGCGGGAGTGCTCGCGCCGGGCTAACAGCCCAAGCGCCTTGTCGTACGCGGTGCGGGTGGGGCGTTCGGCCTGGCCGTCGCCCTTCCCCGTACCTTTATCAGACTTCCTCAAGCTCGTCGGCCTCGGTCGAGGCTTCGGCCTTCGGACCTGCCTTGACCAGCAGGCGCGAACGCAGCTCGGCATCCACTTCGTTGGCGATAGCCGGGTTGTCACGCAGGAACTGGCGCACGTTTTCCTTGCCCTGGCCGATGCGATCGCCCTTGTAGCTATACCAGGCACCCGACTTGTCGATCAGGTTCTCGCGCACGCCCAGCTCGATGATCTCACCCTCGCGCGAGGTACCTTCGCCGTAAAGGATCTCGAATTCGGCCTGGCGGAACGGCGGTGCCACCTTGTTCTTCACGACCTTGACGCGGGTCTCCGAACCGATGACTTCGTCGCCCTTCTTGACCGCGCCGATACGGCGGATGTCGAGACGGACCGAGGCGTAGAACTTCAGCGCGTTACCACCGGTGGTGGTTTCCGGGCTGCCGAACATCACGCCGATCTTCATGCGGATCTGGTTGATGAAGATAACCAGGCAGTTGGTCTTCTTGATGTTGGCGGTGAGCTTGCGGAGCGCCTGGCTCATCAGGCGCGCATGCAGGCCGACGTGGGAGTCGCCCATTTCGCCTTCGATTTCCGCCTTGGGGGTGAGCGCGGCGACCGAGTCGACCACGACCATGTCCACGGCACCGGAACGCACCAGCATGTCGGCGATTTCAAGAGCCTGCTCACCGGTATCCGGCTGGCTGACCAGAAGGTCGGCCACGTTCACGCCGAGCTTCTCGGCGTAGCTCGGGTCCAGTGCGTGCTCGGCGTCGACGAAGGCCGCCGTGCCGCCCGCGCGCTGGCAGGATGCGATGGCCTGGAGGGTCAGCGTGGTCTTACCCGAGGATTCCGGACCATAGATTTCGACGACGCGACCACGCGGCAGGCCACCGATACCAAGAGCGATGTCCAGGCCGAGCGAACCGGTCGAAACGGTGTCGATCGTATCGTCGGCGCGATCGCCAAGACGCATGACGGCACCCTTGCCGAACTGCTTTTCAATCTGGCCGAGGGCACTCGCCAGCGCCTTGCGCTTATTGTCGTCCATCGTGATATCCGGGTCTCGTGTGTAGGTGAGTATCTTGCCCGACCGTGGTCTCAGGGACTGCGATCCGCAATCGCTAAGTGTGCCACAGGGGGATGCAGCTCAGCCCTTGAGCTCAGTGGCCATTCCAGCAAGTGCACGGGCCACCGTCTGTCGGCGAACTGCCTCGCGATCACCCGAAAAGTGGAAGAGTTCGGCACGGGCATACCCACCCCGCCGCTTCCAGCCGATCCACACCGTGCCGACCGGCTTGTCAGGGGTGCCGCCGGACGGGCCCGCGATGCCGGTGACCGCCACGGCGATCCCGGCGCCGTACCGGGCCAGGGCGCCCGAGACCATCTCCAGCACGGTCTCTTCGCTGACGGCACCCGTTCGCTCGAGAGTGCGCGGATTGACCCCAAGCAGGGACTCCTTCGCGCTGTAGCTATAGGTAACGACTCCCGCCTCGAACCACGCCGAGCTCCCGGGCAGGTCGGTGAGGGTCTTGGCGATCCAGCCACCGGTGCACGACTCGGCCGTCGCCACCATGACCCGGCGCTCCTGGGCGGCGGTGGCGACGTCCTGGGCCAACGCCATGAGGTCGGCGTCGGAGGGGATGGCTGCGGAATCCATGGGGGGGGGTCCTGTGGGGAAGGGGGAGTTCTACTTACGAGGGAATTGCGATGTCGACGCGATGACTGCCGACGATGACGAATCTTTGAGAAAAATTCTATGCGTATCTTCATTGTCGAGGCATCGACACGTCGCTATGATGACAACCTAGTGGTGACGTTTTTTAGCCTCTCTTGGTTGTCATCCCACTGTTCCCCGACCTCTCCCCCGTTCGCGCGAAGAAGCATGCGGGCGAGGCCGCGCGTCGTCACAGATAGACCCCTACAGATCTCCATGAGCGAGAGCGACTCATCAGTCGTGGTTCGTTCAGTCACCATCTCAGCGCTGAGACTCCCCGCACCTGCAGCGATGCTCGATCGTTCGCCGCAACACACTGAAAACATCGAGGTGTCGCACGCCTGACACGGAGGAATGACAACTTATGGATAGCGCGGGCGATGCATAGAATGGTTTCAATGGCAACATTCACGAGCCTTACACATTTCCGGCAATTGAGTGCGCCAATGCACACTTGTGCAGTGACGCGCGTCGCGCCGCAGCGCGTTTCACGCATGTTACATGCCAGAAATGTGTGACAAAGGCCACAAAAACGCGCACATGCGCCACTGGTCAGAAATTTCTTGTTGCGTTATGTTTACGTCGCGGACAGAGTTCCGCCAAAAGGGGTGGGGATACACAGTCGGTAAGACGCAACTATAAGTGGGCGATGTGACTATCGCTTCTGAGGCGCACGACCATTCTTCGCTGGCACGTTATGCAAGGGCGCAAATGCGCTCGTACAGGATGTTGTATGGATGATTTGCATGTCGCTCGGGGCCGGTTGGCCCGCCGTTCCAGTCAGTTCCAGGGGTATCGCTCAAGCCGCGCGCTTCGCGTGGTGGCACGTCGACAGGCCGCAGCCGATCCGTTCCCCCGGCTCAGCGTCCCTGCCCATTTCGTAGCTATCTAAACGCTCTTCGGCTTCGCTTTCGGCGACCAGCCGTGGCGTCTGCTGCCTACGTTTTCACTTTGCCTTTCGATGACTTACGAGCCAAGCGTGAATAGAACCCTGAATCCCCTCGCCTTCGGCCTTGTTTCCGCACTCGCCATGCTCCTTTCCGCCTGCGGCACGCCCGCGGCAAAGGACTTCGGCGGCAGTTGGAAGCCGGTCAATCGCTATGACGACAAGGCCGTCGAGATCCCCCTCGCCGTTCCTTACACCTATTACGCGGCGCCGATGGACGGCACGCTCAAGGTCATGCTCACGCGCTGGTCCACGGACACAGGCACCAAGCTGGACTACAAACTTCGTTCCGATTTCACGCTGCCGAAAAGCGCATCGGCAATTCACACGACTGAAAGCCGCGACGCGGCGTCCCAGCTGAGTGCGATCTACGCGCCGCAAGGCGTCGTCGTGCTCATCGACGGCCCGGCGATCGTCGTCGAGGAAGCGAGTGCGATCGTACCGCCGTCACCCGCACCTTCCGCCGCGGGTGCTCCGGAAACGAAGTCCAGCACGGAGAACGTCGCTCCGGCCGCACCACAGACGAAAGACACACCCGCCGCGCCGACCTCGGGTGCGAAGACGGCCGCCAACTGATTCGATTCCGCGTTGTGACCAAGGTAGGCATTCGTTAAATGCGTAACAAAAAAGACTCTCCAAAGATCGACGCCGCGGTGGCGAAGTCCGTCGATTTCGAAATTGCTGTCGGCGACCTCGCCCGGCGTAGTGAACGGCGCGCCTGGATGGTCACGTTCGCTTCGGTCACGCTGTCATTGATTCTCGGTGCCGGTTACTTCTACATGCTGCCTTTGAAGCGGGAAGTGCCGTACATCGTCATGGCCGATGCCAACTCCGGCCTCAGTTCCGTCGCGCGACTCACTGACGACGTCATCAATCGCCGCATTTCCGCCAGCGAAGCGATCAACCGCAGCAACATCGCGCACTTCATTCTTGCTCGCGAATCCTTCGACGTCGCGATCATCAACCTGCGCGACTGGGCAACCGTGCTGACGATGTCGTCCCCAGCTGTAGCCCAGGTCTATGTAAACCTGCACGCACTGGCCAATCCAGACGCACCTTATAAAACCTACGGCCGCGACCGAGCGATCCGGGTCAAGATCTCCAGCATCGTGCTTATCGGAGGCGGAGACGGTGTGACGCCAAAGGGCGCGACCGTACGTTTCCAGCGCACGGTGTTCAACAAGCTCACGGGCCAGAGCGTGCCACTCGACAGCAAGATCGCCACGATCGAGTTCGCCTACAAGCCGAATCTGAAAATGGATGACCAGTATCGCGTCGAGAATCCGCTGGGATTCCAGGTGACGACGTATCGCGTCGACAACGACTACGCCGAGCCACCGCCCGCAGAAGTGCCGGCCACCGCGCAGGATGCATCCGCCCAGGCTCCGATGACCGCACCTGCAGACGCAGCTCCGCTCGCTCCCGGTGCACAAGCCGCCCCTGGCGTACCGATTGCTCCGGGCGCACAGCTTGCACCCGGCGCCGTACCCGCTTCGCCCATTCCCGACGCACCAGCAGTTGCGACTCCGCCTCCTGCCCCGGCGCCCGCTCCGCAGAACGCCGCCAATGGAGGGCGCCGTCGATGAATCGCTCCAGCACGCTTCGACTGGCCATGCTCGCCTGCCTTGCCGTCACCACGATGGCCGGGACCGCCGCCCGTGCCCAGGTCGTCTCGCCGTATGAATACCAGCCCGATCACATCTACACGGTGCGAACCGGACTCGGCATCACTACGCAGATCGAGCTCAATCCCAATGAGAAGGTGCTCGACTACAGCACCGGCTTCAGCAGTGGCTGGGACCTCACTCGCCGCGACAACGTCTTCTATATCAAGCCGAAGAACGTCGATGTCGACACGAACATGATGATTCGTACGGCAACGCATTCCTACATCTTCGAACTCAAGGTCGTCGCGACCGACTGGAAGACGCTGGACCAGGCCCGTCGTGCGGGCGTGCAGTACAAGGTGACTTTCACCTATCCGTCTGACACGAGCTTCATCGCCGAAACCAAGAAAGTCGAAGCGACGCCGGAACTGGACACGACGCTGGTCAAAGGTCGTGACTACAACTTCGACTATGACTACGCCAAGAAGCGCAAGACCGCTCCCTGGCTTGTGCCGGTCAATGTCTACGATGACGGTCGATTCACGTACATCAAGATGCCAGACCTCAAGCAGTTCCCGACCGGGAACTTCCCCACGGTCTACATGCGCGAAAAGGAACACGGTGAGGATTCGGTGGTGAACACCACGGTCGAGGGCAACACGCTCGTCGTCCATGGCACGTACAACTACCTGGTCATCCGACACGACGATAACGTCGTGGGCCTGCGAAGGAACACAAAGAAGTGACCCCGAACAATCCTTATCATCCGGACGACGAGAGCCAGGCCGGTCAGGTCCCGCCGCGTGACGAAGCAGGCGAACGCCATGATCCTCTGGCGAGCAACCCTTATTCGCAGCAGCACCGGCAGGCAGCCCAGCCGGATCTGGACGCCGGCGCGCCGCAGCTAGCCGCAAATGACATGCGTCGCATGAATCGACGCGCGCTTGGATTCCTCGCGGGTATCGTCACGCTCCTGCTTCTTGCCGCCTTCTTCATCCTGCACGGCGGCGCCGCGAAACAGGAAGTCGCGGCGAAGCCGAAAGAGGAACAGGTGAACGTTCCCGAGGCGCCGAGAGTTATGCCGACTCCGGAACTTCCGCGCGGAAGGACTGCGCAACCCATCGCGCTCGCACCGCCTCCCCCGCTTCCCACGCCGGAACAGCTGCGCCCCGCACAAATGCCGTCAACGCCGCAGGGGCCTCGTGGCCCTACCCTGCTCGAGCGCCGCATGATGAACGTCGGCGACGCGGCTCAGGTTGCCGGGGGCAATGGCGGTGGTGGCCAGTACGGCGGCGGACAGGGTGGCCCGCAGGGCTTCATGCCCGGCGTCGGTATGCCTGGCTACCCTGGCATGCCACTTCCGAACAACGGTGTCCCCATCAATGGCGCCTATAACTCCAAGTCGTTGCCCGACGTATCCAGTGCCGAGCCGCTAACGCATCCGGACACACTGATGCTGCGCGGCACGTTCATCCGCTGCGTGCTCGAAACTCGCATCATCACCGACATCCCAGGCTTCACCTCCTGTGTCGTCACTGAACCTGTGTATTCGTTCACCGGAAAGCGCCTGTTGCTGCCCAAGGGCTCGAAGGTCATGGGCAAGTATGAGATGGAGCCGAACGGTCCACGCGTCGCGGTGATCTGGGATCGTGTCGTTACGCCCACGGGTATCGACGTGAACATGGCCAGCCCTGGTATCGACACCCTCGGCGGCGCCGGCCATCCCGGTTACTACAACGCCCATTGGGGTAGCCGCATCGGTTCCGCCCTGCTGATCTCGCTGCTGAGCGACGCCTTCAAGTACGAAGCCGCCGAACACGGGCCGAAGCAGACGACGATCAGCAACGGCGTTGTCACGCAGAATCCGTTCGAGAGCAACACCGCCTCGACAATGCAGTCGATCGCGAACAGTGCCGTGCAGCGCGCTGCGAATCGTCCGGCGACCGTCACGATCAATCAGGGCACCGTCCTGGCGATCTATGTCGCCAAGGATGTCGACTTCAGCGGCGTGGTCGCCCGGTATTGATGCGGACCTACCGATGAACGAACCCGCCATGGCCGCCGTCGGCAACGATTTCCTGGATTACCAGTACGAAGTACTGGGCATCCAGGATCTCCTGACGTCGTCAGACGTGACGGAAATCTGCATCAATCGCCCTGGCGAGCTGTACATGGAACGGCGCGGCGCCTGGGAACGTGTGGAGATTCCGTCGCTGACCTTCGAGCGGGCCCGCCAGTTCTGTACGGCCGTGGTTAATGAAAGCAATACGGGCCAGCGCATCACCGATGCCGATCCGGTCGTGTCGCTGACCTTCCCCACCGGTCAGCGCGCACAGTTCGTCCTACCGCCCGCGGTGGAAGCGGGCCGGGTTTCGATCACGATCCGCCTGCCGTCCAAGCAAAGCAAGTCACTTGCCCAGTACCAGGAGGATGGCTTCTTCGACCAGATCCTCGAAGGCGCCAATACGATCAGCCAGGCCGACCGCGAACTGCTCGAGCTCCGTGCGGAGCGTCGTTACGCGGATTTTTTCCGGCACGCCGTGATGAGCAAGAAGAACATCGTCGTGGCGGGAGCGACCGGCAGCGGCAAGACCACCTTCATGAAGTCGCTGGTCGGCCACATTCCTTCGGAGGAGCGGCTCGTCACCATCGAAGACGCGCGTGAGCTCTTCATCGACCAGCCCAACGTCGTCCACCTGCTGTACTCCAAGGGTGGCCAGAGCACCAGCAACGTCACGGCGAAGAGCTGCATGGAGGCCTGTCTGCGCATGAAGCCGGACCGAATCATCCTTGCCGAGCTTCGTGGCGATGAGTCGTTCTACTTCATCCGAAATTGCGCATCAGGCCACCCAGGGTCGATCACAAGCTGCCATGCAGGCAGCGTTGAGCAGACCTGGGACCAGCTCGCGCTCATGGTGAAGGCATCCACCGAGGGCGCGGGGCTCGAATTCTCGACGATCAAACGATTGCTCATGATGACCATCGACATCGTCGTACACATCAAGGCGCACGCCGGGCGCCGACACATAACCGGCATCGATTTCAACCCGGCTCGCGCTGTACCGGCGGACGGGGGGTAGCGCTAGAACAAAACCGGTGATTAATCAGGAGTTGTAACGGTGGTACCAGGAATAGAAATGATGTCGTGCCCCAACCTTGCCGTACCGGCCGAGGTGATGCAGCACGTGGTCAACGTCGAGTCGTCGCGCAACCCGTTTGCGATCGGCGTCGTCGGTGCGCAACTCGTTCGTCAGCCTCAGAATCTCGATGAGGCCGTGGCGACGGTGCGCATGCTCGAAGACAAGGGCTACAACTATTCCCTGGGTGTGGCGCAGGTCAACCGTGCCAATTTCGGCAAGTTTGGCCTGGATAGCTACGAGAAAGCCTTCGACGTATGCCCCAACCTCGTTGCCGGGTCGCAGATCCTCGCGCAGTGTTATGCGAGCGCCGGCGGTGATTGGGGCAAAGCGTTCAGCTGCTACTACTCCGGCAACTTTACGACCGGCTACCAGGACGGTTACGTCCAGAAGGTGTTCGCGTCCATGGCTCGCCAGGCGATCGCGACTAATGCGAATCCCATTCCCATCCAGCTGGTGAACAACGCGGCCAGCAAAGCCGCCAACCGTGGCACGCCCTTGATTCGCACCGACGACGGTGCGTATCGCGTCGCGATGCGCAGCGTGGCAGATTCGGCCGTTTCCGCCGCCCTCGCACCTGCCGTCGCCTCCGCTGCCGGCATCAACGGTCCAGCGCCCGGAGTGACGATGGGCGATGGCCCCGCGACGGCCGCGTTGCTCGCGCAGCTGGCACCGCAGTCACCCACCGGTCTTCCCGGGACGCAGTCCGGCCGCATTCCCACCGATCCGGCGACCGCGGCTGCCATGGCGAACGTCGGGGTGCAGATCCCGAACTCGGCCGGCCCCGTCGCAGGCGGTATCGCCACGGACCCCGCGACGGCGGCAGTGATGGCACAAATCGGCATCTCGGCCAATCAGGCGGGCAATGCGCCCGCTACGGCCGGTGGTGCCGACGGCGTCTTCGTTCCCGTGGTTCACGGGCCCAACGATCCGCCGCCCTCGGCCGCCGCCACGGTGAACACGGCACCAGCCGTGCCGGGCCGGGACCAGGCCGACCTCAGACAAGGAGGGGGCGATGGCGCTTTCGTCTTCTAAGCACCCAGGACCGTCCGTGTCACGGACATCCGCCACGTATCGCCTGGCAACCGACGCCACCGGTTGCCGCGATGGCCTTAGGGCCAACTCATGCATGGAGCGTCTTTCCCTGCATGCCGTTCCGCAAACGGCTGGCCTCCGTGCCACCACCACCGCGCGGCGGTCATCCGACCTCCGTATTCACGTTCGCACTGTTCAATAAGGAATATTGAGATGGCCCTGTCCTCCCTCAACACCGTTTACGACTCGTCGAAGGCTCCGCTGTCGCGGAAGCTCGCATTCTTTGCGTTCGCCATGCTGCTCACGCTCCCGACCCTGGTTGTCGGTCAGGACGTCACGGAAACCTCGACCAAGGTTTGCGGCTTCTTCCAGAACATCAATGCTCTTCTCAACGCCGCGTCGATCGTGGTCGTCACGATTGCCGTGATCTTCTCCGGTTACCAGATCGCCTTCGCGCACAAGCGCATCGCCGATGTGGCCCCCGCGCTGATCGGCGGCGTGCTCATTGGTGCGGCTGCACAGGTGGCCAGCATGGTCGTCGGTGGCAACGGCTCCGGTGGCGGCCAGGCCTGCACCTCGAGCAGCGGCAAGGCATTCCTGATGGACGCCGCCAACGCTGCCATGCACCTGCTGCACTTCAGTGCATAAGAACGCCCTCTTCCGCGGCTGCACGCGCCCGCCCATGTTCATGGGGGTGCCGTATGTCCCCTTTTTCGTGGGGGCAGGCGGCGGGCTGCTGATGGCGATGTACTTCAACATGTGGTTTCTCCTGCTCATTCCGCTCAACGTCTTCACGATGCGCCAGATGGCGCGCCGTGACGAAATGATCTTCCGTCTGCTCGGCCTGCGACTGCAGTTCCGCACACGGGTTCGGAATCTGCAGGAACACGATGGCATGTGGGTGTTCTCGCCGAACAACTATCGCGAGCCCGGGAAGGCGAAGCGGTAAGCGACACAGACGCCCTGGCAGATGTCCTGCCAGGGCCTTTTCGAGTTTCCTACGGTAGCCAGGCCATGTTCATTCCAGACGCACCCATCGGCGAATACATCCCCCTCTCCACGCACGTCTCGCCGACCGTCCTCAAGACGACCGGAGGCGACTTCCTGCTGGTCTGGCGACTGGCAGGGCTACCCTTTGTGGGGCGCGAGGAATGGGACCTCGAACACCGCCACAACACGTTCAATCGCATGCTCCAGACGCTACGTGCGCCGGACTTTGTCAATGTGGCCTTCTGGGTCCACGACATCCGTCGCCGCCGCAGCCTGAAGCAGAAGGACAAGTTCAACCATCAATTCAATCAGACCATGTCTGATGCCTACTACGAGGCGCTGTCCACGCAGAAGCTGATGCAGAACGAGCTTTACGTGACGATGCTCTACCGACCGATCGTGTCGGGTAAGCGCTTCGCCGAAAAATCGAGCGATCCCGAACGCCTGCTCTCCGAGCAGAAACAGGCTATCGCCACCATTCTCGAACTCGCCGGCAACGTCGAGGCTGTGCTGAAGGATTACGCGCCCTCCCGCCTCGGCATGTACGAAGCCCCGAACGGCGTCGTCTTCTCCGAGGTGCTGGAGCTGTACGGCTATATCCTCAACCGCATCGACGAGCCTGTCCCGGTGCTCAGCGCGCCGGTGAAGGACTATCTGCCAGTGAGCCGCCAGCGGTTCTCATCGAAGACCGGCGACTTCGTGCTCACGACGCCAACCGGGGTGAACCACTTCGGCGCGATCCTTAATATCAAGGAATACGTCGACGGAACATACCCAGGCATCCTCAACGGCCTGAAGTATCTCGATTTCGAATACATCATCACGCACTCGTTCAGCCCGATGGGTCGTCAGGACGCATTGAAGGCGCTAGAGCGCACCAAGGGCATGATGATTTCCTCCGGTGACAAGGCGGTCAGCCAGATCATCGAGATGGACCAGGCCATGGATCAACTCGCCTCCGGAAATTTCGTGCTCGGCGAGTACCACTTCACCATGACCATCTATGCGAGCACGCAGGAGGCCCTGTCGCAGCAGATCGCCGCTACGCGCGCCGAGCTCTCCAACGCGGGTTTCATCTCGGTGAAGGAAGACCTGGCCGTCACCTCGGCCTTCTACGCGCAGTTCCCCGGTAACTGGAAGTACCGCACACGACTGGCCAATGTCAGCTCGTTGAACTTCCTCGGCCTCTCTCCGCTGCATAACTTCGCCACGGGAAAGAAAGAGAACAATCCCTGGGGCGCATGTGTCACGACGTTGCAGACGACGAACGGCCAGCCGTACTACTTCAATTTTCACGCCACGCACCCCGCCGAGAACTCGCTCGGTGAGAAAGCCATCGCCAACACCATGGTGATCGGTAAGTCGGGTACGGGTAAAACCGCGCTGATCAACTTCCTACTCAGCCAGGTGCAGAAGCTCGATCCTGCACCGACGATCTTCTTCTTCGACAAGGATCGTGGCGCGGAGATCTTCGTGCGCGCGTGCGGCGGCAACTACCTGGCGCTGGAGAACGGCAAGCCCACCGGCTTCAACCCGTTCCAGTGCGAGCGCACCGAAGAGAACACCCAGTTCCTGGCCGATCTGATCAAGGTGCTGGCGGCCAAGTCCGTGTATAGCTCACGAGAGGAAGAGGACATCTTCCGCGCCGTCGAGAACATGCTCGATACGCCGATGCACCTGCGCAACATGACGAACTTCCAGAAGAGCCTGCCAAACCACGGCGACGACGGCCTGTTCATTCGTATGCGCAAGTGGACCGCCGGGAACTCGCTCGGCTGGGTTTTCGACAATCCCAGGGATACCGTCGATCTGACCCGGGCCAACATCATCGGCTTCGACTACACCGATATCATCGACAACCCCGAAGTCCGTGCCCCGGTCATCAACTACCTGTTGCACCGACTGGAAGCCCTGATCGATGGCCGCCGCCTCATCTACGTCATGGACGAGTTCTGGAAGATCCTCGACGGCAAGGGTGGCCTGAAGGAATTCGCCAAGAACAAGCAGAAGACCATTCGTAAACAGAATGGTATGGGCATCTTCGCCACCCAGAGCCCGGAAGACGCGCTTGCCAGCGACATTTCCGCCGCGTTGATCGAACAGACCGCGACCATGATTCTTCTTCCGAACCCGAACGCCAGCCGGGAGGATTACGTGGACGGCCTGAAGCTGACCGACGCCGAGTACCAGGTCGTGGTCAGCCTCGATGAGCGCTCGCGCCGTTTCCTCGTCAAGCAGGGCCATGCGTCGGCGGTGTGCCAGCTCAACCTGCGTGGGATGGACGATGCCCTTGCGGTCATCTCCGCCTCCACGGACAACATCGAGATCATGCACGAAGTGCTGGCACAACGTGCAGAGGCCGAAGGCGTCTCCGCGGACGACCTGCGCCCCGACCAGTGGCTCGAGACCTTCTACGAGAACCGGAAAGGCAGCGGCAAGAAGCCCTCGCCCTCCGGCCCCCAGTCGACGCGCCCCGCGCGCAGCGCTGCCGTTTGATCTTCCCCTTGACGATGGAGACTCTCATGCCAACAGTCAAAACCATGCGCCTCGTGTCACGCGTCGCCGGTGGCCGTTTCTATAGCGTCATCGCCGCGCTGCTCCTCGCCTGTGTCCTGGCGCCCGCCGCGCATGCGCAGGATGCCTGGTCCGTCAACGACTCTCAGGCCAATGACAAGTTGTCCGACATCAAGGACAACACCAAGAACACCAACACCGACACAACGGCCATAAAGAACGCCCTCGGCGATTCCAACGGCGGCGGCAACAAGACCGTCAACGCAAATCTCGACGCGATCAACAAAAAGCTTTACATCGGCAACGACAGCAATGGCCAGCCATTCACCCGACCGGGTGATCGCGTTGTCGACCCGGATCAGCCGCTTCCGGCGTCGACCTCCGCTGAAGCGACGCTCGATGACGGCAGCAGCTGCACCCAGCTTCCAAGCGCCCAACAGGACAACTGCAAGAAGATCGTCGCGATCCAGAACGCGCAGTACAAGTACATGCTCCTGATGTATGAGACCAATGCCAAACGCAATACGATCCTGAAAAACCTGCTCGACGAACGTTCGAAGATCCAGGCCGAAGACGTCAACCAGTACGGTAAGCTCGAAGACAACACCAACAAGCTCACTGCCCTTTACAACCTGATCGCCCTGGATCAGCAGCAGATGGCTACGGTGAACTTCGCCTACAACGCCAACCTAGCGTACCTGCGGACATCGCAGGCACAGCTTGCCCGCTCCGCCAATACGGGCAAACCGAAGGCTTCCTGGACCCAGATCAGCCTACCCGGCATCGGGGCCGTCGATCTCGGATCGCAGCTGAGTGCGCTGGTCAGCGGCGTCGCCCTCACGGCAGCCCTGAAGGATGCACACTCGACTAAGCCCAGCGGCATGCAGACACTGTCCATCGGCGATTCCAATGGCTGGTAAGAACGATGTTCGCCTTAGTTCCGCCATGCATTCCACGCCGCGGCACATGCGCGGTGCGACACTCAACACAGCAAGGAACTCGCTCACATGGTCGGCATGATGGGAAGCCTGTTCGGCAAGTCGGCCCTGGCGTTCGCGAGCGACCCGACCGGCGCTGCGACGAACTTCATCTTTTTCACGGAGATCAACAACTTTCTCCGCACCGAAATCGACTATATGCAGTGGCGCCTGCTGTCTGGCGCGGCCACGATCATCGGTTTCGTCGCCGTCAGCGTGTTGACGGTCTGGATCATGTTCCAGGGGTTCCGTATTGTCACCGGTCAGTCGCGCCAGCCCATGATGGTGTTGGTGGGCGACGCCCTGCGCGCCACGCTGATCGTCTTCGTCGCCACCACGGCTGCCTACTCGTCCAGTTCAGCCTATTGGGTATTGAGCGACGGCATGTCGTCGGCAATTGCGAGCTACGTCACAGACAAGAGCGATAGCCCCTTTCAGGCCATCGATGACAACCTTGCCCAGATGGAAGTGGCGCTCGCCATCATCGACAGTGTCGATACGGGCAAGGAGAGCCCGGAACAGGATTCGAAGGACCGCAACCGATGGTTCACAGGCATAGGCATTGCGGGACCCAGTGTCATCGCAGGATCCATGCTGTTATTGAACAAGATTGCGTTAGCCCTCTTTATCGGCTTCGGCCCGTTCTTCATCATGTGCCTGTTGTTCGACCAGACGAAGCAACTATTCAGCAAATGGTTGCTATACGGCATAGGAACCGTTTTCTCACTGGCTGTCCTATCCGTCATGGTTGGCATTGCAATGAAGATGATGCAGGCCATTACCGCTGCCTTCGCGGTGAAGTACCTCGCCGCCATGGGTGGCGTGGGAGACACCGACGGCATCAACAGCATGGCCTTGCAGCAAGGCGGCGTCGGCCTGCTGTTGTCGACGCTGATCGTCATGGCGCCGCCCATGGCTGCCGCGTTCTTCCAAGGCACGCTGGGTCAGTTCGCCTCTTACTCGTCGTTTGGTAACGTCGGGTCGCAGTTGGGTGGGCAGGATCAGCAGGCGATTGCGCAGGGGAGGCAGATGGCTACGAGTGGGGGTGGCTACGGGCAACAACCCACGAATCAGAACGTTTCGAACACGCACCAGAGTCAGAACACTGCACCTGTTGCTCCGTTGGGACTTGGTGTGAAACCACCGGACGACGCCATTAAGACAGGCACGCCAAACAGGAGTCAGTGAGTGAAGATGCAAACCCGAGTTCTGATCTTTGCTGCTCTGGTTTTTCCCGCGCAAAGCCTATTCGCTCAGTGCGCGCCGGGAATTCCAGGTGCAGGAAATCCCGGCTGCATTCCTCCCACGCAGCCGGGCTCGCCGTACTACCAAGAGCAAGGAAGCGTCCCGGTGACCCCAGCAGCTCCAGCGCCCGTCTGGGCTGATCGATGGGGCGCAATCGCACTCGATGGCGTCTCAGGACGAGCTGGCACCACCATAGGACAGGAAAGCGAGAAGGCTGCCATCGGAACGGCAATGCGGCAATGCGATGAGAATGGCGGAAAGGACTGCCAAGTGTTGATTACTTTCTATAACCAATGCGCCGCGGCTTCCCAGAACGTGAAAGGCGGCAGCATCAATGCGTCCAGTGCACCTACAAAGGAGCAAGCAGAAGCCGAGAGCCAGAAGCACTGTTCCGGCACATGTCAGCTCGTGTACAGCCAATGCAGCAACGCTGAGCGAGTGCATTAATGTGCTTGTCATTACCACTGACCATATGGGAGACGCGATCTCCCCACGAGCGATCTCAGCGAGCACCGGAATGGGACTGATGCAGGCACAGACCTCCGACCTCGTGGTCAGGTACCTCGCAGCCTCTGCTCTTCTGATTTACGGCCCAACTGCCTGGTCACAATGTGCATCCGGAATCCCCGGCGCTGGAAATCCAGGATGCGTCCCGCCTTCCGCCGCAGGCTCACCGTACGGCCAACCCTCTGACGTGGGGCCCATCACGCCCGCACCTGCCCCGGCTGTTTGGGAAGACAGATGGGGTGCAATCGCGATCGATGGCCAGAGTGGCGCCGCTGGCGGAGCAAACAAGAGCTCCACCAAACAGGACGCAACGCGACTAGCGCTTGAGCGTTGCGCAACCGCGGGCGGGGTCCACTGCGAAATTGCAATCGCTTTCGTAAATCAGTGTACGGCGATCGCGCAAAGACCTGGAGGCGGCATAGTCAGCACCGCGACGGCTGCCGACACAGACCAAGCATCGGCTCGTGCGCTAAATCGCTGCGGCAATAGCGATTCATGCAAAGTCATTTCCACACTCTGCGCCGTCCCGGTTCGGGTGAAGTAACCGTTAAAGATGGGTCACAGAAGAGGACGCCGCCCGGTTGGCCATCGATCAATGCAGGGACTCAGGAGGCACGCGTTGTGCGCTCACCGTTCTCTATGAATCAATGCGTGGCGGTCGCTCAGAAGACAGGTGGTGGCTTTATAAGCTCGGCCACCGCATCCAAACGGCGCCAAGCAGCGGAGCGAGCGCTGATTAAGTGCGGTGACGACAAGGCACGCAAGCTTGTATACGAATTTTGCGTCCGAGCGGCGCGCGTGAACTGACCAAGTCGACATCCGGCGGTCAAGCATGTAAGGACAAAACGTGAAGGCTAAATACCAACTCAGCGTACTCTGCCTGGCAGTCTCATCATGGTCTGCCGGGGCCATGGGCACCGCCATCACAGCTGACGACCTAAAGTCGTTCGCCACCAACGGCTCCCACATCCTCGAATCCCAAAAGGGCGACCTCAACAACGACGGCCGTCCCGACGCCCTGCTGGTCCTCGATCCACCGGCTCCGGCAAACGCCAAGCTTGGCGAAGGCCCCTCCCGTGACGTGGTGTTGCTGATCCGCGATGCCTCCGGGCAGCTGCAGAAGGTCGCTTCGAACTCGCACATCGTCCCCTGCGAGGAATGCGGTGGTACATCGGGAGATCCGTTCGGCTACAGCAAGGTCGCGCCGGGCAGTTTCACCATCGTCAACGGCGGTGGCGGGCGCGAGCACTGGTCGGACGAGTACACGTTCACGTATTCGGCCGACAAGAAGGACTGGTTCGTCAGTCAAGTGACGCGCCGCGTGGAAGATCGCGAGACCGGCAAGCAGAAGTCCGTTCAGCTCACCGCGAAGGATCTGGGTCAGGTCAGCTTTCAGAGCTTTGATCCGTCGCATTTGCCCGAGGTGACGCTGCCCTGATCCATCGCAACACCCCCGCCAGGATGGACGGGTTACGGCAACAAGGAGGATCGCCGGTAGAGAGTCAAACAGGAGTTACACATGACGATTGACCGTGAAACACAAATCTTGTCCGACGCCCACGCGGCGGGCATACGCTCTCCCCGGGAACTGGCCAACTTCATGGCCCAGGTCACCCATGAGTCCAACGGACTGAACCGCCTGCAGGAAAGCTTTCGATATACCAAGGGAATCGCGCAGATACCCGTTGAAGCGGCATGGCGTCAGGGCGCACAAGCGCTTGATGCCGCCCGCAAGGAAGCACTGAAGGGCCAACCGGAGAAGCTGGCCGAATTGATGTACGGCGGCCGCAACGGCAACGATGAGCCGGGTGATGGGTATCGCTATCACGGTCGCGGATACATCCAGCTGACGGGCAAGGCCAACTACCTCGCTGCGGGAAAAGCTCTCAATCTCGATCTCGTCGATAAGCCCGAACTGGCGGCCGACCCAAAAAATGCTTCCAAGATCGCCGTCTGGTATTGGCAGAACCGCGTGCCGGAGAACGCGCGCACCGATGTCAAAGCCGCAACCAAGGCAGTAAACGGCAAGTTCAACGGCCTGCAGGACCGCATGGACCGCTTTGACGCCTGGGAAAAACGGCTGACGCCCGATGTCATGGCGCGGATGGGCAAGAGCCACGCCTCGGTGGTCGGCGCCGCCGCACTCGGCGCCATCGCGCTCAGTGAAGGCGCCAGCGGCGAGGATGTACGAAAACTGCAAACCCGTCTGGCCGACCTAGATTTCCGCGACGCCAACAATCAGCCCATCAAGGCAGATGGGCGTTATGGGCGCGCAACGCGCGACGCCGTGAAATCCGCGCAGCGCCGGCTCGGCATGGACGACGACGGTATCGCGGGTCCCGACCTGCTCCTGCAGATGGAGCAGCAGCGTGACGTTATGGAGGCGTCGGCCGAATTCACGCCGATGCCGCACGTGCGGCACGATCGGCATCGTCCCTCACTGGCGCCTTATGGCTACGCCGAGGGTGAAGTGCCGGGAATGTGCAGGGCGCCGATGATGAATCAGCCCGAGCACCCGCAGCACGCTCTGTTTGCCCAAGCGCGAGATGCGGTCCACCGCCTCGACGAACAGCATAAACGGGCACCGGATGCGCAAAGCGAAAACCTCGCCGCCGCGCTGACTGTGGCCGCGCATAAGGAAGGCATGCATCGCATCGACCATGCGGCCCTCAGTAAGGACGCGAGTCGTGCGTTCGCGGTACAGGGCGACCTGGCCTCACCGCTGAAACGCGTGGCCGAAGTTCCGACGCAGCAGGCCGTGGCCACACCGCTGGCGAAAAGCACCGAGGTGCTCGATCACATGGCGAAGGCCCCGCACCCAGTCCAGGAACACGCGCAAAACGCCTCCCCTTCCCCATTGATTCCGGGCCATGGCATCTAGCGGCGGCCTCACGGCCGCGCTGACGAACTCCTACTACAACTTTCAGGACCCATCGATGATTTCACGACGTATCACGGTACTGCTCGCACTGTGCATGCTTGCCTCGTCCGCTTTCGCAGCTTCATCGGATCCGGCACGCACGCCAGCGGCCCTGCAGGCACGCCTGGTCAAGATGGATCCGGGTGCCCGCACGGAGTGCCATAAGGACAGCTACGGAAATGCCGCCTGCACCTCCGACGGATACACCGTCGATCTCTCCGGCTGCAGCGGCGACATGCTCTTCGGCCAGGTCATGGACGATGCCGGTGCCACGCTAGGTACACGCCTGGATGCGGGGCAATCCAAGCCGGTGGTCAAGCTCAAGCCGCATCAGTTCCTTTGTGTCATCGCCATGGCGAAGAAGCCGGGCGCGTCGCAGCGCTACTACGTCGCGGCCTATCCCGCGGATCGCGTTCCCGATTGCAAAGGCAGCGACCTGTGCAAGGCGCAGCCCATTGAATGGGTGGGCACGCCGCCCGCCGCCAAGTGCGAATGGATCGGCACCTCGGGAGACTTCAACGGTGGCTGCGCCGCTGGTTGGGTCGACGAGGACGCGATCGAACTCTATTCCATGGGCCTGAAGTGACCTCGACGGAGACGATGCCATGAGTCGCGATATCTACGAGCACGCCAACGACCACTTCTTCAATGCCGGTGTCGGTTACGAGTACGGTCGTCCCGACATGCAACGAGCTAACAATTTCGGCAATCACACCACCGACGGCAGCCGCACCGAACAGGACAACGACCACGATGGCCTGCGTGGCGTCGATTGCTCGTCGTTCGTCTGGCGGGGCCTGAAGGATGCCGGGTACGACGTTGGCAACGAGCCGTTCGCTACGTCCAAGCTCTACAACGGTCACCACGTTACGCCCTATAGCCAGCAGCACTTCGACGTCGTTCCACCCGCCCCGGGCGGCAAGCCGCCAGCCAACCTGCAGGCGGGCGACATCATCATGCTCAAGAGCCGAACCGGCTCCGACCAGCATGTCGGCATCGTCAAGGGCTATGACGCGAAGGGCAACCTGGAGTTCATCGGCTCGCAGACCAGCACGGGTCCGGGCAAGGTCACCATGAAGGATGGCGGCTACTGGACCTCGCACATGGAGGTCGTCGGTGCCCTGCGCGCCAAGGCCGAGTTCCGTACGCACCCGCCGGCACCGATGCATGGCGCGCCTGCCGCTCCGGCGGCCCCGGCGACGTCCACCGCGGCACCGACTGTGACGCACGCTGCCGCCACGCACACACATACCGACGCGGCCCTGCGCAAGGGCGACGAAGGCGTCCGCGTACAGGCCATGCAGGAGACCCTCAACCGTCTCGGCTACCGGGACGAACGCGGCCACGCACTCAACCCGGACGGCCACTTCGGCGACCACACCAGAGCCGCGGTCGAGCGCTTTCAGCAGGCGAACGGCCTGCGCAAGGATGGCGTGGCCGGCGACAACACCATGGCCGAACTGAACAAACAGGGCCGCAGCGGTCCGCGCCTCGATTCGGCCGACCACCCGGCACACGCCATGTACCAGCAGGCGCGCGAGGCTGTTAACAAGCTTGACGCCCAGCACGGTCGCACATCGGACCAGCAGAGCAATCAGCTTGCCGGCTCGCTCACTGCCGGCGCGGTCAAGGAAGGCCTCACGCGTATCGACCATGTCGCCCTGAGCGACGACGCCAACCGCGCCTATGCCGTGCAAGGCGAGCCCAACTCGCCGTTCAAGCGCGTCGCCGAGGTGCAGACCCTGCAGGCCATGGCCACGTCGCTCGAGCAGAGCACGGCCACGCTGGCCCAGCACGGCGAGCAGAGCCCGTTGTCGGTACAGGCGCAGCAGACCCAGCAGCAACAGCAACAGCAGGCGCGTACGGTGTGAATGCGCGAATGGCAGACACAGAACAGGACGGGGAACATGCCAGATGGATGACCTGAAGGCGTTCGCGACGCAGGGGGCGAAAATCCTCGATTTGCTGATTGGCGATCTCACGGGAGACGGGAGGCAAGGCGCGCTCCTCGTGCTCGATCCCCCCGCTTCTGGCACCCCGCGGCTGGGCGAAGGGCCTGCGCGCGAAATCATGCTGCTCATGCGTGATGCGTCCGGTCGTTTCGAAAAAGCCGCATCGAGCTTCAGCGCGATCCCGGCTGCCGCCAGCGGAGGGGTGGCGGGCGATCCCTACGGCTACACGCGCATCGACGGCGGCGGCTTCACCATCGCCAACGGTGGTGGAAGCCGGGAGCGCTGGTCGGACGAATACAACTTCCGCTACGTCGCCGCCGCCGGCACATGGCGACTGGTACGCGTGGTACGGCAGGTAGAAGACACCGAATCGGGAGAGCACCGGCAACTCATTCTCACGCCGGAGACCCTCGGAGAAGTCGCGTTCGCCGACTTCGACCCCGCGAGCCTCCCCGAGGTGACGCTGCCCTGAGAGGGGCAGCGCAAAGGAAGGACAGGAGCTACATATGGCGATTGATCGTGAAACCCAGGTGCTGAACGACGCAGCCGCGGCGGGCATCACCTCACCGAAGGAACTGGCCAACTTCATGGCCCAGGTTACCCATGAGTCCAATGGGTTGAACCGTCTTGAGGAAAGCTTTCGTTACACCCGCGACATCTCGCAGATTCCGGTCCAGTCCGCATGGAGGGAAGGCCCCAAGGTGCTCGACGCCGCACGCAAGGAAGCCCTACAGGGCAAGCCCGAGCATCTGGCCGAGTTGATGTACGGCGGACGCAACGGCAATGACGAGCCCGGCGACGGCTGGAAGTACCACGGACGCGGCTATATCCAGCTCACGGGGAAGGACAATTACCGCGCAGCGGGCGAGGCGCTCGATCTCGATCTGGTCAAGCATCCCGAACTCGCCGCCGACCCGAAGAACGCGTCGAAGATCGCCACCTGGTACTGGGAAAACCGTGTTCCAGAGAATGCGCGCGAAGACGTCAAAGCCGCGACCAAGGCGATCAACGGCAAATACAACGGCCTCGAAGACCGTGAGAGCCGCTTCGCCCAATGGCAGAAGAAGCTGACACCTGAAGTCATGGAGCGCCTCGACAAGGGCGGTCGCACCGGCGAGAGGCCGAACGCACCTCGTGGCGTCATGAAGGAAGGCATGGAGGGCGAAGACATCCGCATGCTGCAGGCGAACCTTGCGCGCCTTGGCTACAAGGACGGCGCCGGCAATACCCTGCACACCGATGGCAAGTTCGGGCCAGGCACCGAGGCCGCGTTGAAATCGTTCCAGCGCGATCACCATCTCGCTACCGACGGCGTTGCCGGGCCCGCCTCCCTTGCGGCGATCGAACAGCAGAAACACCTCGATGCGACCCGTCGGGCTCCCACAGGTGCGCGCCTGGACGATAAAGCCCATCCCGACCACGGCATGTACACGCAAGCCCTGGACGCCGTGCGTCGCCTGGATGCGCAGCACGGTCGGGCGCCAGACCAGCAGAGCACCCAGCTTGCCGGCTCGCTCACGGCATCCGCAAAAGCGCAGGGACTGAATCGCGTCGACAGTGTCGTACTGAGCGAGGACGCCAAACGCGCCTACGCCGTGCAGGGCGACCTCAACTCACCACACAAGAGGGTCGCCGAAGTCGACACGCAGAAGGCCGTCAGCACGCCGCTCGAGCAAAGCAGCGCCGCGGCGATGAATGCCCCCGCCCAGACGGAAACCCAGAAGCAGCAACCACGCCAGACGCAGGGGCCGACGATGCCGGGCATGCCATGACCATCACCCCGCATCGAGCCGTGTTCTCGATCACGATCGAATCCAGAGACACATCGAACACATCTACGATCGAGACCCATTCAAGCAAGGGACAGAACCGATGACAGATCGCAACCGTACAGGTGTCGCATGGTGAAGCCATTGCGTGCCATCACCGCCCTGCTCTTGTCCCTGACTTCCCTTGCCTACGGTGCCACGATGAAGAACCCCGATATCAAGCTCAATCCGAACCCGCGCATGCGCTACGAGATTACGGCCACGGTAACCGGCGCACCCGGAGATTTTGAATCCGTTGGCGGCAGCGTCGACTACAAGGTTATAAATCCAGCCAGCGTGCCGTTGACGCCGATCTCTGGCGCCACCGTCGAACCCCAAAAGCAGCTCCCCGTTACCTTCGAGCGAGTCGCCGACGGCGTCTACAAGGGCGTCGTGTATGTCGACCAGATCCAGGACGAAGACTATTTCGGCCACGGAGATTGCCATTGGTCCATCGTGGGGGCGTCCATTGATTTGCATCACGACCAGGTGAACTTCAGCCCAGCCATTTATCTGAAAGATATCCTCAGCGGAGCGAGCGTCGTTCGGTACTTCTCGATGAAGTCGTACGAGAACGCAGGTCATGCCCGCATCGACATCGGTGCACCCGGTAAATCAGCATACGACGAGCCCAGCCGAACGTTCACCATCACGCTGAAGGCCGCGGAGAAAATTCAATGAGCCCGCGGTCAACTGACTACGCGCTCCTCTCCCAGGACGTCTACCACGACACTCCCGTGAACCATAAGGTGGACCTGGACGGCATTACCTATCGCGTATTGGATAGCGCGAACGATCCGAAGACGGGATTCCAGGCCCAGGCTTACGTGCGCGAGGACGTCCAGCCTTTTCAGGTCATCATCGCGTATCGCGGAACCGAGTTTGACCGGGAGCCCGTGCATGACGGAGGCGTTGACGCAGGCATGGTGCTCACGGGAGTGAACCTGCAAACGGCCGACTCGACCAAATTCACCGAGAAGGTGATGGCCGAAGCCCGACAAGCCGCGAAGGACGAAGGCCGTCAGCCGCCTGATATCACCGTGACTGGGCACTCCCTTGGCGGAACGCTCGCGGAGATAAATGCGTCGCGCTATGGATTGAAGGGCGAGACATTCAACGCCTACGGAGCAGCTGGACTTCTCGAAGGCGTTCCTGAAGGCGGAAATCAGGTCATCGACCATGTGCGGGCGGGTGACGTGGTAAGTGCGGCCAGCGAGCACTTCGGCGAGGTTCGTATCTATGCCGCACAGAAAGACATCGACACCTTGTCACACGCGGGATACCGCGACGACAGCGGCCTTCTTTCGCCCCGGAATCCCGTCAAGGCCATCGACTTCGACTCGCACGCTATCGATAACTTTGTTCCCAACAGCAAACTGCTCGGCCAATCGATCATCAGCCCCGAAAACCAGGCGCGTTACACCGCCCACGAGGGCATGATCGACCGCTACCGCAACGATGTCATGGATATCCGCAAGGGTCTCTCCGCGCCCTGGGAAGTCCCCAAGACCATTGCCGAGGAAGTCGGCGCCGTGGGGCATGCCGTGGTCGACAAGGTCGAGAAAGGGATCCACGCGGTCGAACAGACCGTCGAGCATGTCGCTCACGAGGTCAAGGAGACCTACGAACACGTCAAGGAAGATGTCTCCGAGAGTATGCACGCTATCGGTGAGAAGGCCTCACACGCGTGGGACACCGTGAGCCACCCGTCGACATGGTTCAAGCATGATGCACCACCGCGCATCGACTCGCCGGAGCACCCGCAGAACGCCATGTTCCAGCAGGCGCGCGCCGGCGTGTACGAGCTCGATGCCCGGCACGGGCGTACGCCCGACGCGCAGAGTGACCAGTTTGCTGGCTCGCTCACAGCCAGTGCGGTGACCCAGGGCCTGACGCGGATCGATCAGGTTGCCCTGAACGGAGATGCCAGCCGAGCCTACGCTGTCCAGGGCGATGTCAATTCGCCCTTCAAACAGGTTGCCGAGGTAAACACCCAGCGGGCCATGGCCACGTCGCTGGAGAAGAGCAGCGAGACGATCCAGCAACAAGCCGCTCAGCAGGCACAGGTGCAGCCGGGCCAGCCACTTGTCGAGCAGCAGTCACAGCAGCGGCAAGGTCCATCGCCCAATGGACCGTAATGAGCTAACACAACGCCGCAAGGCCAGGATGGCGAAGCCGTGGTGCGCTATGGCCACCGCGTTCTTGTTGTCCGCGCCCCTTGCTTACGGTGCGACCACGAGCGACCCCGCGATCAGGCTCAAACCGGACGCCCGACTGCGCTACGAGATCACAGCCGTCGTGCAGGCTGCCCCTGGGCCATTTGATCGAGTCGAAGGTGCGGTGGAATACAAGGTGACTGATCGCAAGTGCGTGCCGTTGTCGGCCGGTACGGGAGCCGCTCAGTTTCCCGAGAAGCGTGTTCCCATCCAACTGAAACGCGTCGACGACCATACCTACAAGGGAGACGTTTACCTCGATCTCTTGCAGGATGAAGCGTACTTCGGCATGGGCGTCTGCCATTGGGAACTGATTGGTGCCGACATCAGCTTCAAGGTGAAGGAGCTTTACTTTTCGCCGAGCCTGTTCCATGACGAACTGGTCACAGGTCACCCCGTGATTCGCTTCTTCTCCGACCGCTCGTACGAGCTGTCAGCAACCCGGCGCGTCGATACCGGGAACGCACACCGCGAGGACTTCAAGGACGACGCCAACCGCACCTTCTCGATTGAGCTCACGGCCAGGAAGAAGACGCCATGACCATTGGCTCGACTGCACCGCAAACACCGCCCAAATCATTGGAATTACAAGGAGTGACCGAATGAAATACTGGATGGCCCTCGCAGGGCTACTCTTCGCTTCCGCCGCTGCTGCCACAGGCCCTAGCGACCTCAACTACCGTAGCAACGACCCTTTCGTCTTCTGCACCTACGGCCAGATCAATCCCTTGAAGTGTTGGTGGCCCGTTTCCGCCGCCGCGGGCCTGATATTTGAGGACCCCACGTGTGATCCACCGAACACTCCTTATGGTCGCCCCTGGACAGCCGACGACTACGAGTCAAAGAGAGAGTGGTACAAAATATGCACTGGCGTCGGCCAAGGTCCCTGGAAGGGCGCGGGGACGGGCGAACAGGTTCCGTACCTCCACTGATTTTCGCCTCCGCAGCAAGAAAAAGGTTAGCTACACATGAGTAAAAACAGGGGATATTGGGCAGCCGGTCTCGGCGTGGTTGCCCTCGTTGTAGGCAACGTCTTCTCCGGCTACCTCACCCTCCTGTTTCTGGGACTGCGTGACGTACCGCTGACGCTGAGCACCTACTGGCGTTACATCCGCGCATTGAACCTGCCGGAGGTGAAGCCGTACGTATGGAAGATCGAGGTCGCAGGTGTTATCGGCTTCCTTCTACCCATAATCGCGTGGTTGGTCGTGCTGTACTTCCTGCTGAGGAAGAAGAAACAGGCTATGCACGGTGATGCCCGTTTTGCCACGGCGTCGGATCTCCGCAAGCAGAAAATGCTCTCGCCATCCGACAACGGCATCCTGGTCGGCAAATACAAGGGTGACCTCGTCCGCCTCCCCGGCCAGCAGTTCGTCATCCTCGCTGCCCCGACCCGCTCAGGCAAAGGCGTCGGCGTCGTGATTCCGAACCTGCTCGATTACCAGGAGTCGGTGGTCGTCCTCGATATCAAGCAGGAGAACTTCGACCTGACCAGCGGCTGGCGTAAGTCGCAGGGCCAGGAGATCTTCCTGTTCAATCCGTTCGCCGAAGACCGTCGCACGCATCGCTGGAACCCGCTGAGCTACGTCTCGAAGGACCCTGCCTTCCGCGTCTCCGACCTCATGAGCATCGCCTCGATGCTCTACCCCGACGGCTCGGACGACCAGAAGTTCTGGGTCAGCCAGGCCCGCAATGCCTTCATGGCTTTCTCGCTCTATCTCTGCGAGAAGTGGGAAGACGATGAGAAGAAGGGCCGACCGCTCGCTGTTCGCAGCAAGCCGACGCTCGGCATGATCTATCGCCTCTCCTCTGGCGACGGCACCGACCTGCGCGAGCTCTACACTGCCTTGTCGAAGGATCCATGCCTGAGCTCAAACGCACAATCTGCCTTTGCCAACATGCTCTCCCAGGCCAACGAGACCTTTGCCTCGATCCTCGGCACGTTCAAGGAACCGCTCAACGCCTGGATCAACCCGGTACTGGATGCTGCGACCAGCGAGGACGATTTCCTCCTCACCGACGTCCGCAAGAAGCGCATGACGATCTACATCGGCATCCAGCCGAACAAGCTGGCTGAAAGCCGCCTGATCGTGAACCTGTTCTTCAGCCAGTTGATCAACCTCAACACCAAGGAGTTGCCGCAGAACAATCCGGAACTCAAGCATCAGTGCCTGTTGTTGATGGACGAGTTCACGTCGATCGGCAAGGTCGAGATCATCGCGTCGGCCGTCTCGTATATGGCCGGTTACAACATCCGCCTGCTCCCGATCATCCAGAGCATGGCGCAGCTGGATGCGACGTACGGCAAGGATGTCTCGCGCACGGTCATCACCAACCATGCGCTGCAGATCGTCTTCGCGCCGCGCGAGCAGCAGGACGCCAACGACTACTCCGACATGCTGGGCTACACCACCGTGCGCCGCGAGAACATCACCAAGAGCAAGAAGGGTGACGTTTCGAAGAGCCATTCGGAAGAAAAGCGTGCGTTGATGTTGCCGCAGGAATTGAAGGCGATGGGCACGGACAAGGAAGTGTTCCTCTACGAGGGCATTCCGCATCCGGTGATGTGCGAGAAGATCCGCTATTACGAGGACAAGTACTTCACGGCCCGGTTGTTGAAGAGGGCCGACGTCGCAGCGCTGTCGATCTGATGACAGAGCGACCTCCCTCGCCCATACCTAGCCTATAGCGCACTACGCTGTCCAAACCCCACGTATTGGCCCGCCCAGGAATCAACATGCCAGTCTCTCTTCGCTCCCATATCACCGCTATCGTCGGCCTGGCGTTGGTCGGCACCGTACCGGCGATCACGCAGGCACAAACGGCCGCCGCGCCCGCGCCTGACGTCACGGCGACGATCAAGGCCGTTATGGACGACCAGTACGGCCAGACCTACGACGCGAAGCACGGCTGCTGGGCGTACAGCTACAGCGGCGGCGAAGCGGATGCGGCGGACTACTGCATGCGTCCCGGCAAACCCGAGGTGGTCGATGTCGGTGGCTCGAAGATTCTCTACTTCAGTGCCTCGAGTGCGACGGACATTCGCGACAACCCCTCTTACGGCTATAGCCAGGCGCAGCCCGGCCTCATGGGCGCGTTCAAGATCCGCCTGGGTGGCAAGCAAGGCTGGACCTTCGTCGCGATGGCGCCGGCGATGACGTTCGGCTCCGTCGGCGAATGCGGCTGCCGTGACGCAAAGCTCGAGAAGCTCAGCAACAAGGGCGATTACGGCTGGGTGTTCACCAGCGGCGGTGTCTGGCAAGGCACGGTCGTTTCGAACTACAGCATCGTGACGGCCGTGAAGAACGAATTCCTCGATGTGAGCAAGATTCCGCAGATCCGCGAAGCCGACCAGGACGTTCGCTATGACATGACCGTCCAGGCGGACCCTTCCGCCGCAGGGCTTTATCCGCTGAAAGTTGTGAAGACCAAGGCCAAGACCAAGGTCGCCGAGTTCGCTGTGCCGTTCGATGCGAAGAAGGCTATCTACGAACTGCCCGCCAAGTCCTGATCGACCACGGACGCCGTCCCTCCTGACATAAGGAAGCGCCATGAGCACGCCGAACAAGCTTGACGAACGCTGGGCCGCCGCCATGCCCGAACTGGCCGATGCCGCCCGGAAAGCCGGGATCGATCCAGGCATCATGGCGAAGATTGCGGGCTTCGAATCCGGCTACAACGCCGAAGCGCGGCCCATCGCCGGGCCGAAGCGCGCAGAGCTGAACACCGTCACCCAGTTCGACGGCACGATGGCCATGTCGAGCGCGTACGGCTATGGCCAATTTCTCAACAAGACCTGGGCGGGCATGGTCCGCGAGTACGGTGAGAAGTACGGCGTCCCCGACGCGGCGAACCTGACCGACGCACAGACCAACACGCCCGCGCTTCGCAACAACACGGCATTGCAAGCGGGCATGCTTGCCGAATTCACCCGCGCAAACATCGAGAAGGGCAATGCCCTCGGCGGGCCCGATCCTGCGGCCAACGTTTATGCCATGCATAACCTGGGCGGCGGCGATGGCCCGGCCTTCCTCAAGGCTCTCGCCAAGGACGGATCCCAACGCGTGGACAGCGTTCTCTCCGCCGACGTGATCAAGCGCAACAGTGGCCTCTACGGCGACGGAAGCATCTCCATCGAGAAGGCGTACCAGAACATGGGCGCCGACATGGGACGCTACCAGAAGTACGCGGATGAGATCGCGCGGGCTCCCAACATCGCTCCGACGCCGCAGGACAAGGCACCTGCGGCAGCAAAGCCACCGACGCCCACGCATACCAGCACGGCGCCGACACATCCAGGTCATGCTCCGGTGTTGAAAGAAGGCGCACGTGGCGCGGACGTCAAGGCGCTGCAGAACGAGCTCGCCAAGCTTGGCTACACCGATGGCAAGGGTCATCCCTTGAAGGCCGACGGTGACTTTGGGCCAGCGACCAAGGCGGCCGTGGAAGCGTTCCAGGGCAAGAACCATCTCGACGTGGACGGCGTGGTCGGACCAGCGACTCACCAGCGACTCGAGAAACAGATCGAGCAGCATGCCAAGGCCGCGCCGCGCATGGATAGCGATGGGCACCCGGCCAACGCCATCTACAAGCAGGCCCTGGCAGGCGTCGAGCGAATGGACCAGCAACAAGGCCGCGGCTCCGACGACATGAGCAAGAACCTGGCTGGCAGCCTTGTCGTCGCGGCCCAGCGCGAAGGGCTTCAGAAGATCGACCAGGTCGCGCTCTCGCAGGACGCTTCGAAAGCGTTTGCGGTGGAAGGCGACGCCAACTCACCGTTCAAGAAGCACGCTTCCGTCGAATTGCTGGCCGGCATCAATACGCCTCTGGAACAGAGCAGCGTTGCCGCGATGAAGCAGCCGGTTGCGATGCCAGAAATTCCGCAGAGCCAATCGCAGACTCAGGCGCAGGACCAAACGCAAGCGCAAGTCCAACAGCCCCGCATGTAATCCGTATGACGCCAGAGGAAGGCGCACGATCTACCCACCCTACAGACAACCCTAAATTGTTTTGCTAGGGTCACATCGTTGCCTGCGTCATCGACAAAAACACGTCGCAGGCAACCATCGCTCGATGCGGTGAGAAGCACGGGCCAAGGGTGCTTGCAACACCCCTGACCCGCTAACCAAACCAACTGCGTTAGGAGTTGATAATGGCTGCCCACCATCATACGGCACTAGCTCGCCCGCCAGATCCCCACCGGCGACACCCCAGCGGAAACCGGGCCATCTGCGTCCTGCGTAGATACGGTTGAAGAACCGCGGCGGCGTCCGTTTTCATGAGATGTTTCTTGGCCGCGGCACCCGGCGCGTCGCTGTGTGCGGGTAAGAACGAGATGCGCTGACGCCGTCACCCACGTTTTCAATCACAGGCTCGGTGTCCGGTCACGGACAGCCGACTAACCCGCGAGTCCGATGGGCCGCGGCACGCCGCACTGTTGTTCGGCGTGCCGCGTTTGGAAACGCGCAGCGAACACACAAGGAGCGAGCAATGCTTAGGGAGCACGATGCCAATGCGCATGAGCTTTTGAATGAGGCCACCGAGTGGCTGCAGTACGCGCGTGGGGTGACGCAGTTGCTGGCCGAGCTGGTGCATGAATCGGACGATCTGGACTGCGCGCAGATGTCATTGGCCCTGGATGCGATCGGGGCCATGACGCAGAGGGGGATTTGGTGCCTGGCTGAGGGGCGTGTGGGGTTGGAGGGGGTGGGTACGGAGAGGTGACCTTGGATCGCCGATGAATCGGCTCCTACAGGAGCGGCGTACTAGGGAGTGCCGGCCTGGCGCGCGCACCGTTCCAGCCATAGAAACGACGCAAATGCCGACGTTGCCGGATGCGACTGGCTCGTCGCAATCGTCGCCAGCAAGGCGGCTACTGCGCTCCGGTCGACCAACCCCAGGTCGGCCAGCGCGCACTCCTTCAATTGCGCCGTTAGCCTGTCGGCATGCCGTGCCATCAAAGGCGGCAAGACATCGGCGAAGGTCTCTTTCAGGTACCCCTTGGGAAACACATCCCCGCCAAGATGACTCTCGAGGTACCGCCGCATCACCTCCCTACCCTCTCGACTGCTCCTCGGTAGCCGATGGCAGAGATAGGCAAGCCGCGGATCGCTCAGTGGGTGAACCGGCCACTGTCCATGCTTGAGCAGATCCGGCGCGCGGCATGCGTTTGCCAGAAGCGATGTCACAGGTACCGGACTTGCCGGTGCATCGAAGAGTGGCTGACTGCGGGCCGCGGCCAGTGCGCGTGGCGTCAGCAGATCCTCTGCATAGCTGCGGGCGTCGCGTGCCCACATCGGCCCCTTGGCGGCAGCAACGGAAATTTCATCGAGGTACGCAGGGAACAATTCGTCCCCTCCCACGCCGGTAAAAAGCGTATGGCGCCCCTTGTCGCGCGCCGACGCCCACAGCGCCGAGCACGCTTCCAGATAGAACTCGCGACAAAAGCCATAGGGCTCTCCCGGTGCGCTCAGCTCGAGGCTGGGCGGAAACGCCGTGATGTCGATGGCATGGTCGGCCAGGCCAAGCCGTTCCGCCATGAGCTGTCTGCGCCGCATCTGCGGAGCGCGCACCTCGCCGTCGAGCAGAATGCCCTTGCTATCGATGTCGTTGTGAAGGCTCGCCAGCGCCACGGCCACCGTCGCCGAATCCATGCCGCCGCTGAGTTCGAGCGACACGCTCCCTTCGAGCCAAGGCCGCAACGACACGGCGCGCTGCAACGCCTCGGAAAACCGCGGAAGCATATCCGCGCCGTCGTCCGTCGCGGGGCCGCCTTCTTCCATCGGTTCGGGATAGCGATACCGTGCCCTTCCCGGCTCGACATGCAGCGATGCGCGCTCGGTGAGCAAGACCACACCGGTATACAACTGCCGCGCCGCGTACGTGCTGCGCAGGGCCAGCTGATGGCTCGCCACTTCCATGTCGATCATTGCGGGGCGATCGGCAAAATCCGCCGAGTCCCAGGAGAGCTTGACCTGCTCATCCACGACCCTGCAATACACAGGCGCCGAGCCGAGCATGCCGGCACGGATGCGCAGGCGACGCCCGGCCTGCGCGGCCTCGATCAACACATAGTCGAGCGGCCAGAGCAGGCATTCCTGATGAATCGAGTGATATGCCGCCTCATCTTGCGCGTCGATGACTGGCACGTGCCCATCCGTGCAACGAGGGGAATCGGCCAGACGCTCCCTGACCACGATGAACCAACGACCGGGCGCCCGCACCCAAAGCGTCTCGACCATCGGATGAGCGTACGGAACAACGCGACTCGACCCTATCGTCAGCCGATCGTCATGCCACTCGGGCTCGAACGACAGATCGGCTAACGCGACATCCGCCTTGATCACCAGGAACTCCCTCGAAGAAAAGCCGCCTCGCTAACGAGACGGCTTGGGTGTTTCGTCACCGATCGGGACGATGCCCTGGGCTCAGCCCCAATCGCCGCCACTGTGCGTGGAGCCGATGCGGCCGATATCACCGACGTCGTCGATCTTGGGTGCCCACTTCACTGACGTCGTGCCAATCTGCAACGGACCTTCGATCTGAATACCGAAGAGATTGACGTCGTGCATCGGCTGGTCGCGCTTATCCATGAGAACGCTCCGAAGTTGGTAGGCCGCCGTATGCGGCTCATCGAACGTATCACCGCCGTATAACGCACGGTCGGCAAGCGCTATGCAATTTCGGACTGCGTCGCACGGCCGCGAGCGTGAACACACTTCCCGCGCATCGCCTCAGTAGCCGGGAATCGCCGACAGGTCGGCTCCTACCGCGCAGGGCGCGACCAGCTCGGGGACGGTATCATGGGCGATCGGTGCGCCAGAGCGGCGTGCCCTCGGCATTGAACCTCGGAAAATCATGGCTTTAGCAGAAGACACCTCGGTGGGCGCCGGGCATACGCCCTTCATGCGCCAGTACCTGGCGGCGAAGGCCGAGCACCCGGACATCCTGCTGTTTTTCCGGATGGGCGACTTCTACGAGCTGTTCTACGACGACGCCCGCAAGGCCGCGCGTCTGCTGGATATCACGCTGACCCAGCGCGGCCAGTCGGCCGGTTCGCCGATCCCCATGGCGGGCGTGCCCTACCACGCGGTCGAGAACTACCTGGCGCGCCTGGTGAAGCTGGGCGAGTCCGTGGCGCTGTGCGAGCAGATCGGCGATCCCGCGCTGTCCAAGGGCCCGGTGAAGCGCGAGGTCGTGCGCATCGTCACCCCGGGCACGGTGACCGATGCCGCGCTGATGGAAGAGCGCCGCGACAACCTGCTGCTCTCCATCGCCGCAGGCCCGACCGGTTACGGCCTGGCCTGGGTGGACCTCTCCACCGGCCGCTTCCTGCTGACCGAAGTGCCCACCGCCGAAGGCCTCGCTGCTGAGCTCGCCCGCTTGCAGCCGGCGGAGACCCTTGTCGGTGAAGACGTCGCGTGGCCCAAGCTTGTCTCGACCCTGCCCGGCCTGCGCAAGCGCCAACCCTGGCACTTCGACGGCGATGCCGCGCGACGCGAGCTATGCCGCTTCTTCAAGACCCGCGATCTGCTCGGCTTCGGCGTGGAGGGCATGCCGCTCGCCGTAGCCGCTGCGGGTTGCCTGCTCGGCTATGTCGAGGAAACCCAGAAGGCCGCCCTGCCACATCTCACCGGCATGGCCGTAGAGAACGCGGGCGAAACGATCGCGATGGATGCCGCCACCCGGCGCAATCTCGAGATCGACACGCACCAGAGCGGTCGCGTGGAGAACACCCTGCTCGGCGTACTCGACGAGACAGTGACGCCGATGGGCGCGCGCCTGCTTCGTCGCTGGCTCAACCGTCCGCTGCGCGACCGTCAGGTGCTACGTGGTCGCCACCAGGCCATCGGCAGCCTGATCGATGCACGCCGCCACGCCACGCTGCGCGAACGTCTGCGTGGCATCGGCGACCTCGAACGTATTCTGGCGCGCGTCGCGCTGCGCTCGGCACGTCCGCGTGACCTTTCCACCTTGCGCGACGGCCTCGCCGCGGCACCTTCGCTGCGCGAAGATATCGATGGCCTCGACAGCCCGCTTCTGCACAGCCTGGTCGAGCGCATCGGCGATCACGCCGACACCGCCGCCCTGCTCGCCCGTGCCGTGATCGCGCAGCCGCCGGTACTGCTGCGCGACGGTGGCGTGCTGGCTGAAGGCTACGACGAGGAACTCGACGAGCTGCGCCAGCTTTCCACCAATGCCGATCAGTTCCTGGTCGATATGGAGGAACGCGAGAAGGCGGCCAGTGGCATCTCGTCGCTGAAGGTCGGCTACAACCGTGTGCACGGTTACTACATTGAGATCACCAAGGCACATTCGGAGAAGGCGCCGCAGCACTACACGCGTCGCCAGACCACGAAGAACGCTGAGCGCTACATCACCGAAGAGCTCAAGCAGTTCGAGGACAAGGTGCTCTCGGCGAAGGAGCGCTCACTGATGCGCGAGCGCGCACTCTACGAGTTGCTGCTCGACAAGCTCACCGATCGTCTTTCGGAACTGAAGATCGCGGCCACCGCCATGGCCGAACTCGACGTGCTCGCGAATCTCGCCGAGCGTGCGGAGACGCTCGACTGGGCCGCGCCGGCGCTCACCGACGAACAAGGCATCCACATCGAGCGTGGACGTCACCCGGTGGTCGAGAAGGTCCGCGACGAACCCTTCGAGCCGAACGATCTCGTGCTCGACAAGGCCCGCCGTATGCTGGTCATCACCGGTCCGAACATGGGCGGTAAGTCCACTTACATGCGGCAGAACGCGTTGATCGTGCTGCTGGCTCACGTCGGCAGCTACGTGCCGGCATCCGCCGCGACGATCGGCCCGATCGATCGCATCTTTACGCGCATCGGCGCCGGCGACGATCTCTCGCGCGGCCAGTCGACCTTCATGGTCGAGATGAGCGAGACGGCGAACATCCTGCACAACGCCACCGAATGCAGCCTCGTGCTGATGGACGAAGTCGGCCGCGGTACCAGTACCTACGACGGTCTGTCGCTTGCTCGCGCGGCAGCCGTGCATCTGGCCGCCACCAGCTGTGCGTACACGCTGTTCGCCACGCACTACTTCGAGCTGACCGAGCTGGCGCAGGACTTTGCGACCATCGCCAACGTGCATCTGGATGCCGTCGAGTACGGCGAGCAGCTGGTCTTCATGCACACGGTAAAGGATGGCCCGGCCAACCGAAGCTTCGGCCTGCAGGTGGCGGCGCTTGCCGGGTTGCCCAAGGCAGTCATCGCCGATGCACGCCGCTATCTGGCGGCGCTCGAGCAGGGACACGAGGTAACGGTGGCCGTCGCAACGCCACCTGCCGCGACGCCGCAGATGGGGCTGTTCGCTCCGTCCTTGCCTTCGCCGGTCGAGGAAGCGCTCCGCGCCATGGATCCGGACGAGCTTTCCCCACGGGACGCGCTGGACCGGATCTACAAACTCAAGAAAATGCTGCGCTGAACCATTGAGACACCCTATGGGGACGATTCGAACAATCGAATTCCCCTTCGGGTGCCTGCTTTCTATAGTGAACTCGCGGTCTGGGCCATCGGCTCACCCGCACGGGGCTTACGACTCTCCATCTTCCCGCCCCGTCACGCCCCCCGCCTCATCCCGCGTCAGCAGCCCGGGATGAGATTCGGGGGGCGGTTTTTTCTACTTGCCCTTCAGCGAATAGCGCGTACCCCAACCCGCATCGAAGGTGCCAGGTTTCTCGGGAAGCGCGGACGTGCCCGCCCCGAGGGTCATCGTGGCGGGCTTCGCCCTGGCGAGCAGCGTGGCCATGGATGGGGCAATCATTCCACTGCTCTGCCACTCGGCGATGTTCTCGGCCTTCGCCGGCACACGAATGAGATTGAACGACTTCATGGCGCAGGTGGCGACGTCCTCACTTGTCTGCTTGCAGGCATCATGGTCGATCACAACGCTGGCACCATCCAGAACGAATCCGTCCGCGAAGACGACGTCGCCCTTACCCACCTTGAACGTCGCAAATGGACGAGAAAGTTCCGTCGTCACGGCGAGGCCGCCGACCTGCTTGTCGTGATGCATGTCCTTGTACCCGGCGGACTCCACTTGCTCCGAGTACTTGTGGGTCGCAACGTTGAAGCCCACACAGCCTCCCGTCGTCGCGTCCATGAGGGCGCAGTACGATTCGTTGTAACTCTTCGTCTGGTACTTGGCGTCCTGCCACTCTTGCGTCTTGTAGTACTCGGTGTCCTGCGTCGCTGTGAACGACGCCGTGCCGAAAGAAGGCTTCGCGGACCAGGCTGTGCTACTCATGTCGGGCATGGGCGCGCGACGGATTTCGGTACTCGTCCCTTTCAGTTCGTACGTGCCGGGATCGACGATGAAGATCGCGTAATTGGATTTACCACCGCCTCCGGGAAACTTGTAGACGAAGCCATCCAGACCGCGCTCGGTCATGGTCGAGGTAGCGCCGGTACGAATCATCGCGGCGGGATCGTCCGCGCGACGCCACTCGATGCTTGCCGTCAGGTCCAGCCAGTAATTGACCAACTGTTCCTCGCGAACCTGATCGATGTTCGTCCCCGGGTACTTTTTGTACATGAACAACATGGGCATCGCGACGAAGGCCTTGCCCGCATGCTCGGCGCGCTGGAAGAGCGCGTCCTTACCCTGGTCCCTGCGCTTGTACTCGTCTTCCCTTTTCGCGACAGCGGGATTCACTTCCTTCTTGAACGGATTGCGGAACCTGGGTGTCTTCTCGGGCTGATCGGGCCGCGCAGGCATCGTGCCCGCCGAGGCCGCGGCCAGCATGGAGCACGCCGCATACTGGAGAATGTCCCGCGTCCCTTGCTGTTTCGAGTAAGTGCGGATCACGAGCGAGGCCGCGCCCATATCGCCGTCAAACTCGACGCGGACAGGAAGCGGACGATAATCGGGAAGGTCCATGAGCGACCTCGACACGAACATCGCGCCCATCAGTTCCACATCCATGACGCCTTTCGCGCCGTGGTATTCCTCGCGCACCATCCTGGTGCCAGGTATCGTGGGAAGGAACGTCTTCAGACGGGCCATGGCGCGGTGCGCGTCTTCGCCGGACGACGTCAGGGTCCAGGTGCCGAAGACCGATCGGGTGCCGCCGATGGCGTCAGTCTCATCCGAGAAATTGGCTTCGCAGAGTTTTGTCGAGTCCTCGGGAGAGTACGGGACTGGCAACGCGCCGCCACTGGCGGTGGGGGCACTCGCCGTTGCCACTGGCGCGCCACCTTCCGGCGCCGTGGCTCCGCCGATCTTCACCCGGGCGAGCATGCCGCACATGTTGGCTCGCATGTCCTTTTCGCTGGCACTCATGCCGGCAGGAAGCGAGGTCTTCAGGGTCAGTTGCCCCTGGCCGTCGGCCGCGAACTCGATCGGGAACCCACGCGAGTTACCCTGCGGCTTCTGGGTCAGTTCGAGCGTGGCGTTGGCACCGGACAACGTATCGGATCCAAGCTCGAAACCATCCGACGCCGCCAGCACCTTCATTTGTGCCACCGCGGCCTGCGCGGACAGCCCCGGCACGGCCGCATGGGCTTCAAAAGACTTGCCTGTAAACATGCTTCCCGACGTGCGGAAAGTCGACTCGCACGTATTCGCGGCATGTGCGGCAGCGAAGGGCGCCAGGAGAAGGCATGCCGCGCCAAGGCGGAAGTAAAACGACGAACGCCCGCGAGCGCCCGCACGACGGAGAGGGTAAAACATCATGCTGTCCTTGTTCCCTGATGATTGGATCGCCTTGCCGGCGCCCACCGATTGAACACCACCACGGTCGATCGGACAAGTAAAAGCCAATTCTCGATAGGCATGTCGTGATACCGGTCCCACCCGACCGGTGCCCGGCAACGCTCAGGATCCCGGACCTGGCCCTTTTTGCGTGATGCCATATTGTTGGGCTTCGATCAGCGTGCGCATCAGCACGACGAAGAGGTCTGCGCTGAACAGCGACAGCGTGTGGACGCTCCACAGCGCATTGCCTTGGGCGTCGAACAAGCGCAGCGAGCCATCCGGCCCACCCTCGTCGAGCTTCGCGATGTCCGCGATGGGAATGCGCCGCTTGCCGACATCGATACCGACAGCGCTCAGTCGGACGACGGCGGTGTGTCCAAACGCTGCGGAGCCTGCCGTACGGGCGGCGAGTCGATCTGCGTCAGTGATGGTATGGAACGTCAGCACATCGCCGGCTTCCAGCGCGCGTAGCGCCAGCGGGCCGCGTTCACGCAACTGTCCGCCGATGATTTCGCCGCGTAAACGAAACCCATCGCCGTGGTCATCGATGGCGTCCACCCACGCATCGTCCGGATCACGGCGGAACGCGAGTGCGTTGGCTGGGCCGAACAGTCTGTCACCGGTGCGGTAGAGGTAGAGATCGGCCATCGCCATGAAAGGTACGAAGGTGGCTTTCCGCTGCGAGCCGTGACGCACGACGATACCGTGCTGGTGGAGGTCGAGTATCGTGCCCAGGCGGATGGCGAGGCGGGGAAACAGCAAACCCATCATCCGCGGAATCCAACCGACGCGCGTGCGACCGTGCCGACTGAGTAACGGACCAGGCACGATGTCGGACGGAACGCGCATGCTCAAAGCGTCTTCTTCAAATCCTGGATCAAGCGACGCGCATGCTTGTCCGGCTTGCCCTCCGGTCGCAGCAGCGCACCACCGGTGAGGCGACGGTCTTCACGCTGGCGTTCGCGCTCGGCGACGCTCTCTTCGGTTTCGGTGTAGAGCTTGCGCGCTTCCGGCGCAGGACCACGTTTCTCGGACACGGCGGCGACGACCGCAACGAAGCGCTCCTCGCCACGAGTGATCTTCAGGCGGTCACCGACGTGCACCGTCTTCGCCGGTTTGCAGGCGGCATCGTTGAGCTCGATCTTGCCGCCGACGATCGCTTCCTTGGCCAGCGCGCGGGTCTTGAAGAAGCGTGCGGCCCACAGCCACACGTCGGCGCGGACGCCAGGGGTCGTCAGGTTGTCAGTCATTCGAAAAGTGTGTGGTCGCGACGATACAAAGCCAACCCTCAGCCAGCAGGAAGAAAGAGGTTGCCCAGCGGCACCGTGACCAGGCAAAGCAGGATGCCGGCGCCAAGCACTGTATTCGCCAGGCGCGGCTCGAGGTCGTATTGGTCGGCCAGGATTGCCGCCGAGATCATCGGTGCCATGGCAGCCTGCAAAACGCCAACCGTGAGGGTTACGCCGCCGATGCCGGCCGCGATGCCTATGCCAAACACCACCAACGGCGCGAACAACAGCTTCCACCCAAGCCCGGTGACGAGCGCGCCCAACTGATCGCGCTGCAAGTGCAGGCGGAACTGCAGACCCACAGAGAAGAGCGCCAGTGGGGTCAGCGTCGCCCCGATCTGCAGCATCACCTTCTCGACAGCCTCGGGCCATCCGCCGAGCAGACCGACGACCACGCCGATCACCAGCGAGATGAAAGCTGGAAAGGTCAGTACACGGCGCACGATCGCAGCCACGCTCGCTCCCCTGCCCGAGTACATCGACGCGACCACGATGCCGCCGGCGGCAAGCATAGGAAAGCAACCGAGCTGATCCGCGATGACGGCCACCGAGAGCCCGGCCTTGCCATGCAGGGCCTCCATCATCGGGTAGCCCATGAAGGACGTATTGCCCAGGCCGCAGACAAGAGTCAGGCAGCCGACGCGCGCGGGCGACCAGGCGAAAATGCGGCCCAGGGTGGCGAAGAGCGCCCACGCGCCAAAGAAGGTGACGTACATGCCCACCACGGGAAACCACAGGCGTACGTCGATTGTCACGTGCGGCACCAGCGCCAGCACGAGGGCCGGCAAGGCGATGTTGAGTACCCACCAGTTGATGCCCGGGACGATGCCCTCGGGGAGCGTGGCCAGGCGCTGGCAGAGGATGCCGAGGGCGAGACAGGCGAAGAGGATTAACAGGGCGGACATGGGGGACGACGATAGCAGCGCGTCCCCCGCCCCGGTAGCCACCTCACTCTTTGTAGGAGTCGATTCATCGGCGATGGGCGGCGCGCACCGAAGAAGGTTGACGCCAGCACCCAATCGCCGATGAATCGGCTCCTACATAGAGCATCGCCGATGAATCGGCTCCTACAAAAAACTCAGAGCAGAACGATTAGCCGAGGAGGACTCGGTTCATGCGTTGGACGAAGGCCGCCGGATCGGCCAGCTGCGCACCGGCGGTGATCTCGGCCTGCTCCAGGAGCAGCCCGGCGATGTCACCGGCCTTGGCATCGTCGGCTTCGGCGGCGAGGCGCTTGACCAGCGGATGCTCGGGATTGAGCTCGAGCACGGCCTTGGACTCCGGCACGTCCTGACCAGCCTCGCGGAGCAGGCGGGCAAGATGCGGCGCGAGGTCGAAGTCGGCCAGTGCCAGGCACGAGGGCGAGTCCGTGAGGCGCGCGGAGACGCGAACGTCGCCGACGCGATCACCCAGCAGGGTCTTCGTGCGCTCGATCAGTGGCGCGGCTTCCGCGCTGGCTGCTTCCTGCTTCGCCTTGTCGGCCTCGTCGAGCGGGAACTCGCCCTTGGCGACGTTACGCAGGCGCTTGCCTTCGTACTCGGTGAGATAGCCCAGCATCCACTCATCGACGCGGTCGGACATCAACAGTACTTCGATGCCCTTGGCCTTCAGTGCTTCCAGCTGCGGACTGCCGGCGGCAGCCGCGTAGCTGTCCGCGGTGACGTACCAGATGGTGTCCTGGCCCGCGAGCATGCGGCCGATGTAATCGTCGAACGAAACCGTCTTTGCCGGACCGTCGCCCTTGGTCGAAGCAAAACGCAGCAGCTTGGCGATGCGATCGCGGTTGCCGGTGTCTTCGACAATGCCTTCCTTGAGCGTGTTGCCGAAGCCGGCCAGGAACGTGGCGAATTTCTCCGGCTCGTCGCGCGAGACTTTCTCGAGCAGATCCAGCACGCGCTTGGTGCACGCGGCCTTGATGCGCTCGAGCTGACGGTTCTGCTGGAGGATTTCGCGGCTGACATTGAGCGGCAGGTCATCGGCATCGACGACACCGCGCACGAAGCGCAGGTAATTGGGCAGGAGCTCTTCCGCGGCATCCATGATGAAGACGCGCTTGATATAGAGCTTGAGGCCCTTGCGCTCTTCACGACCGCCCATCATCAGGTCGAACGGCGGCTGCTCCGGCACGTAGAGGAGCGTGGTGAAGCTCTGGCTGCCTTCGACGCGGTTGTGCGTCCAGGCCAGGGCATCGTTGAAATCGTGGCCGAGCGCCTTGTAGAAGTTCTGGTATTCCTCGTCCGTGATCTCGCTCTTCGGACGGCTCCACAGGGCCGAGGCCGAATTGATCGTCTGCCACTCGGTCGGATCGGGCTTGCCGTCCTTTTCGACCGGCATGCGGATCGGGAAGGCCACATGGTCCGAGTACTTGGTCACCAGCGAGCGCAACTGCCAGAATTTGAGGAACTCGTCCTCGTCGGCCTTCAGGTGCAGCACGACGGTGGTGCCACGCTCGGTGACATTCATGTCCTCGAGGGTGTACTCGCCCTTGCCGTCGCTTTCCCAGCGCACGCCGGCCTCGGTCGGCTCGCCCGCGCGACGGCTAATGACGGTGACCTTGTCGGCCACGACGAAGGCGGAGTAAAAGCCGACGCCGAACTGGCCGATCAGGCGCGCGTCGGCCTTCTGCTCACCCGAGAGGGCTTCGAGGTAACGGCGCGTGCCCGAGCTGGCGATCGTGCCGATGTTGGCCACGACTTCGTCCTTGCTCATGCCGATGCCGTTGTCGCGCACGCTGATGGTGCGCGCTTCCGGATCCCAGGTGATCTGGATACGGAGTTCCGGGTCGTCGGAGGTCAGGTCGGGATTGCCCACGGCCTCGAAGCGCAGCTTGTCGCAAGCGTCGGAGGCGTTGGAAATGAGCTCGCGGAGGAAGATTTCCTTGTGCGAGTAGAGGGAATGGGTGACCAGGTGCAGGACCTGGGCGACCTCGGCTTCAAACTTACGTGTTTCCTGGCTCACGGCGCCGTTCCTTCAAGGTAGGACAGCCCAGGATTATGGGGGCGAGAGCACCATGAAAAAAGACCGCCCGCCTTCTGACCGCCCGCCTTCTGTAGGAGCCAATTCATCGGCGATGGGGGCTAGCGACACCGCGCCCCTGTGTAGGAGCCGATTCATCGGCGATCGGGCCGCGACGGCGTCACCGCTCCGTAGGCTTTTCGCCGCTGAAGCGGCTCCTACATGGTCTTCTCGCCGCTGAAGCGGCTCCCACATTGTCTTAACGGGCGGCCTGCAGGGCCGCGATCCGCTCTTCGATCGGCGGGTGGCTCATGAACAGGCGCTTGAACCCAGTGGCCAAGTGGCCCGAGATGCCAAAGGCCTGGATGGTCTGCGGCAGGCTGGTGTCGCCGTGGTTGGCGGACAGCCGCTGGAGGGCCGAGATCATCGAGGCGCGGCCGGCCAGGTTGGCGCCGGCCGCGTCGGCGCGGAACTCGCGCCAGCGGGAGAACCACGACACGATGATCGAGGCGAACAGGCCAAACACGATCTGCAGGACCATGACCACGACGAAGTAGCCGATGCCACCCTCGCCATCACGGTCGCGGCCGCCGCTCATCCAGCTGTCGACGACGCGGCCGACAACGCGGGCCAGCACGATCACCAACGTGTTGAGCACACCCTGGATCAGCGTCAGCGTGACCATGTCGCCGTTGGCGACGTGGCCGATCTCATGGCCGAGGACGGCCGAGACCTGCTCCCGATCCATCTGCTGGAGAAGACCGCTACTGACCGCCACAAGCGCGTTGTTGCGGGACATGCCGGTGGCGAACGCGTTCATTTCCGGGGCGTCGTAGACGGCCACCTCGGGCATGCCGATGCCAGCCTTCTCGGCATGGCGGCGTACGGTCTCGACCAGCCAGCGCTCGGTTTCGTTGGCGGGCTGGGTGATTACCTTGGCGCCGGTGGTCCACTTGGCCATCCATTTGGAAATAGCCAGCGAAATGAAGGCGCCGCCCATGCCGAAGACGGAGGCGAAGACGATCAGGCCCGACAGGCCCATGCCCCGCTGGGCGGCCCATTGGTCGATGCCAAGCACGCGACAGACGATGGTGAGAAGCAGGATGACCGCGAGGTTGGTCGCGATGAAAAGGCCGATACGTTTGAACATGGTTTCTTCTCTCTTGGCGGCTGGCTATGTGGCGCCGCCTCATGCGAAGTTTTCGGGGCGAACGCTGAATGATTCAATCCCCGCAGCCCGCGCCGTTCATGGGATGGCGGCCCAGCGCGCTTTCGCGTCCGACGGCATCGCCTACACTGTCGCCTTCGCGTCATGCACGCCGTGAGAAACACCTCAACCCGTGTTCGGTTACAGCCCATGAGCTATCGCGGCCGGTTCGCCCCCTCGCCCACCGGCGCCCTGCACTTCGGCTCGCTGGTCGCCGCCGTCGGCAGTTGGCTGATGGCGCGCCACGCGAGTGGCGAATGGGTGGTCCGCATCGAAGACATCGACCCGCCCCGTGAGGTTCCCGGCTCCGCCGCCGGAATCCTGGCCACGCTCGATGCCTTCGGTCTGTGCCCGGACGGCCCGGTGATGTACCAGTCCCAGCGTGGCGACGCCTACCAGGCCGCCTTCGAGAAGCTGCGCGCGGAAGGCCACGTCTTCCCTTGCTGGTGCAGCCGGGCCGACCTGGCCGTCCATGGCGGCATGCACCGCCATGGCCAATGTGTGGCCGCGCCAGACCCCGCGCGCCCACCGGCCTGGCGGCTGCGTACGCCCGATGAGACCCTCCGCTGGGACGACGGGCTTCAAGGCCCCCAGTCGGAGAACCTGATGGAAGTGGCCGGGGACTTCGTGATCCGTCGCGTCGAAGGCTTTTGGGCTTACCAGCTCGCCTGCGTGGTCGATGACGGCGACCAGGGCATCACCCACGTGGTCCGCGGCGCCGACCTGCTCGATTCGACGGGCCGGCAGATGTATCTGCAGCGGCTGCTTGGCCTGAACACGCCTGGGTACCTGCACCTTCCCCTGGTCCTGGACGTGGACGGCCGAAAGCTCTCCAAGTCAGTGGCCTCCCTGCCGGTGGACCCCGCCGACCCCCTGCCCGCGCTGCGACTCGCACTCGAACGCCTGGGCGTGAAAGCCCCCGCGAGCCCCGCCACGCCGCGTGATCTGCTTCACGCCGCGCTGAACGAGTTCAAGCCTGCGTCGCTCCGCCGCAGTAGTCTTGGTAGCCACGGGGCGCTATAACAATCGTTTGCCCGCGCGGCGGGCCTCTACGGGAAACGGGCGAGGATGAAGCAAGGTATTACGCAACGCACGGCACTGGTGACCGGCGGCACGGGCGGCATCGGTACCGCGATCGTGCGCTACCTTGCGCGCCAGGGCCATCGGGTGGCCACCAACTACCGCGACGAGGCCAAGGCCGCCGCCTGGCGTGAAGACATGATCCGCGACGGCATCGACGTCGTCATGGTCCCGGGCGACGTGGCCGATCCGGTCTCCGCCGCCACCATGGTGCGCAGCATCGAGGATCTCGCCGGCCCCATCGAAATCCTGATCAACAATGCCGGCATCACCCGCGATACCACCTTCCACAAGATGGACTTCCAGCAGTGGACGGACGTGGTGAATACCAACCTCAACGCCGTCTTCAACGTCACCCGGCCGGTGATCGAAGGCATGCGCTCGCGCCAGTGGGGCCGGATCGTGCAGATCAGCTCGATCAACGGCCAGAAAGGCCAGTATGGACAGGCTAACTACGCGGCGGCCAAGGCCGGCATGCATGGCTTCACCATCTCGCTGGCCCAGGAAAACGCGCGCTTCGGCATTACCGTCAACACGGTCTCACCGGGCTACGTCGGTACCGATCTGGTGATGGCAGTGCCGGAAGACATCCGCGCAAAGATCATCTCGCAGATTCCGGTTGGCCGGCTTGGCCGTCCGGAAGAGATCGCCCACGCGGTGGCCTTCCTGACCAGCGAGGATTCGAGCTGGATCACCGGCTCGAATCTCGCCATCAACGGCGGCCACTACATGGGCTGGTGAGTTCGCCTCAGAGCCGGAGCTCGTCGACCGACTTCGGCTCGTGGATCACGACTTTGTTGTGGTGGGCACGGAACTTCGCCATGACCTTGTACGCCACGCGGCGTGCACGCATCACCGACCCCAGGGGCCGGTGCGCCACAACACCATGCCATGGGCTGAAGGCCAGGCCATCGTCGATCGCCGCACGCCTTGCTTCGTTCCATGCCGGCTGCGGCGGTATGACGATACGCGCTACGTCGATATAGGGACTCTTCTCTTCCGGCCACGGTACCGACGCGTCTTCGATGGGCATCGATTCCAGGTCGGTGCAGAACTGCACGCGCACATCCCATTCGCCACCTTCGGCCGCGAAGTGCTCGATCATGGCATCGCGAATGCCGTTCGGCTTACCGTTGACGTTGAGTTCGGCATCCGTGAGCGCGGTTAGGTTGGGCGAACGCGGCGCGACCGACACCTTCACCACGTACTCGCCGAAACGCAGAGGGGCCTGGCTGAAGTAACTGTCGCCGAGAGGATTTGTCTCGGGCTGGCCGCCGAGCGCCAGCAAGGTCGAGCTTTTGCCACCAAAGGCTTCCACAAGGCGTTCGGTGCCACGAAGAACCGCGGAAAGGGCTTTCTTCGCGCCCTCAGCCCGGTCGGTCGTCGCTGCGACCAGCTTCAGCGTGCCGGCGAACTTCTTCGCTGTCGGTGCGGAAAACGCGGGCCCGTTCACCATCACGAAATCCTGCGTCGTGTCGCCTTCGCTGCCGGGTAGTCGATCCCCGTCGACGCCTATGATCTTCACCGCCATCCCGCGCGGCGTGGAAACGCTGTCGTCGAGGATGTCGCCCGGCACCGTGGAAAGACGCATGACCACGCCATAACGCCCAGCCTTGGCGAAAATGCCTTGCGCGAGTTCGCGCGGCAGATCGTCGGGAACGATCAGCTCACCGGTGAGTAGCGCGTGGCTCTTCGCGTGGACCGACCGATGCGCGTGCTTCTCGTGCTCGAGGGTGGTCTGGTTGATGCCGGTAAGTGTCTCGATCAGCTGTTCAGCCGTCTCGGCCTCATCGGGCTCGACGTGCTCGAGGGATTCGTCGAAGCGAACCGGCGGAGGACTCAGGGAAAGAGGCATGACGATCTCGGCGGCTGGGTGACGCTTCATCGTGCGGCCGATGTCGTGAAGGGGGCGTCCCTGCCCCACTGTTACTCCGGTGTTACATCAACTTGTAGCTGAACGTCAGGTTCCACCGCACGTCGCGGTCATGGCTCTCCGGTGGCTTGTCGCCGGTGGGTTCGGCCAGCGCGAAATCGACGGTGTAGTGCTTGTTGTCCGATAGCCGCACGCCGATCGCCGCCGAGTCGAGCTTATCGATCAGCGGCCGTGCACCGTTGAGGTACACGCGGGCCGACTGATAAGCCACGTATGGCACGATCGACTTGATCCAGCGCGTGCCGGAGACGAAACCGCGGTTTACTTCGAGGGACGCTGCCCAGCCGCTGTCACCCGCCGCATCACCCGGGTCGTAAGCGTAAGCAAAGCTTGGGCCGCCGAAGTTGATCTGTTCCGTCGACGGCAAAGCATCGTTGCTGTACTGACCCGTCGCACGAACGACGGTGCCAATCTTGTGCGCCCATTGCTGCGACCAGGCCAGACTCATGGTGTAGCGCGTGAAGTTGATATCGGGCATGGCGACGGCGAGCGGACCGCCTACGTTTGTCGTTGCACGCGAGTTCGCACCGAGTCCGTCGAATCCGTGCGCGACAGCAAAGCTGAACTGTTCGGAGTGTTTCTCGGCGGCTTTCAGCCAGGCGAGTTCCGCATTGAGCACACGCACGCTCGAGCGAAGCGAGATCATCGCACCCGTGTTGATGTTTCGATAGCGATCGTCCTGCGTGGACGCATAGATGCCCATGGTGAGGTTCAGGCGTTTGCTATTGGTCAACACCAGCGGGTACATCGCCGAGAGCGCGAGGCGCCCCTGCGAGAGGCGATGATCGAGGTACGAAGGTAGCTGGTCGTCCGTGTCGGGACTGCCCCAGTAGTGAGTCCCGTCGATGCGACCTTGCCAGCCGCGGGATCCGATCGGCTCGAGCCATCCCACCGAGTAAAGACGCTGGCCACCACCATTGGGAAACAGGGTGGAGATGCTGAGCTGCTCGCCCAACGGGGTCGCGCCATTCTCCAGTGCGGTGAAGACGCCTTGCGCGCCTGGATGGTTGAAGTCCATGCCGTAGCTCGCGTCGTAGCGTTGCCGCGTGATCTCGAGGTCAAGCGTGGTGGCGCCGTCCGTCGTGGTCGGCGGGGGCACATTGGCGGCGACCTTGGCGCCCGGCAATTGCCCGAGAAGCTGCGTATAGCGTTCGAACGTCTCCTGTCGCAGCGGACGCTCATCCACGATGTGCGCCGCCATGGCGCGAATGCGTCCTTCGAGGTTGCCCGGATCGCCGCGCACGGTCAGACCGGATACGTAGCCCTCGACGATCGTCACCTGCACCACACCGCTGGCGAAGGTCTGGTTCGGCACAAAGGCGAACGACAATGCGTAACCGTGCGCCTTGTACATCGCCGTTACCTTGTCGGCTGCGGCGACGAGCTCGCGCACGGTCGTATCCTTGCCACGCATCGGCGCGAAGAGCGCGGCGACATCGGCAAAGGGAATGGAACGCACGCCCGTAACGTCGAAGCGTGTCGGTGTGAGGTGACTGGCGAGAAGCGCTTCCAGCGCCGGATTAGGCCCATGTACATTCACCGTGACCGAGGGCGCTTCCTTCGGCGTCTCTGTTCGCGGCAGGGTCTGCAGTGGATTGGCCGGCGCGCGGACCTGCGCCTGGGTGGAACACACGACGGTCATGCCTAGCAGGCAGCCAAACCATCGATTCATGAATTCTCCCTACGAACGATGACCACCACGAGATCGACGAAGCGCGGGCGGTGTCGGCCACCGCCCGCGCCGATCGCATTACAGACCGTGATTGCCTTTGCCGAGGTCCTTCAGTCGTCCGAGAAGACTGCTCACCGGATCCGCATTCGCGCCACTGCCGCCGCTGCCGGTGGTCGACGAGAGGCCGGTAGCGGACGCGACGTTGTTGACCACGCTGTTGAGCGTTGTCGTCACCGGCGCGATGGCCGGGCTGCCAACGACGTTACCCACGCCGGCACTGACGTTGGTGACCGTGGATGCCACGGCGTTTGTCACCGGCGAGAGACCGTTGAGACCGCCGGTGCCCAGCGAGCCGACCACCGGCGCCACGCCAGCCACTGTCGTGACGGCTCCGTCGAGCGTGGACGTGACGGGCGTCGCACCGGGCAAGCCGGCCTTGCCCAGGCCCGTGTCGAGGGTATTGCTCACGTTGTTGAGCGTCGAGCCGGTGTTCACCAGCGCGCCACCGAGTGGCTGCGAGAGCCCACCCAGCGCACCCGGCGCCTGCGCCGAGGTCACGCTATTGCCCAGTGAGGTAACACCTGCACCCAGGCCGCCACTCACGCCACCGGCGGCCAGACCTGCCGAGGCGACGAGGTTGCCGGACGCAACCGGGGAAGCGCTGCTGCCCAGCGAGGTAGCCAACGACGTGACGACATTGCTGATCGCCTGGGTCAGCGTGTCTGCCTGCGATGAACCCAGCGCACCGCCGAGTTGAGAACCCAGATGCTCCACGCCCATGCCCACCGTGGAGACCACGGTGCCCGCTGCGGAGGTAATCGGCATGATCGGTGTGTTCGCGCCGACGGTGCCGACACCGTCACCCAGATTGTTCACGGCACTGCCGGCATCCGTCACGACGTTGCCCAGGCTGTCCGTCGTGGTGCCGACGGGATTGGCGATGTTGCCGGTCTGGCCGAGGCCGCTGGAGACGCCATTGCCTAGCGTCGAGACGGCATTGCCTAGGTCACCCACGGTGCTTCCGAGGGATGTGGAGAGACCGCTGGCCCCGCCTAGCAACGTCACGGCGGGTAGCTGCGCGCCAACGCCGGACACCGTTCCGCCCAGGGACGAAAGGATATTGCCGGCGCCCGTGGCTATCGCGCCGACGGCATTGGTTGCAGCTGTAGTGCCTGTACCGCCGGTGCCGCCACCGGTACCGCCCGTGCCCCCTGTGCCTCCGCCACCCGTCCCTCCGGTGCCGCCGCCATCGCCGCCACCCGTTCCTCCTGTTCCCCCCGTGCCGCCGCCGGTGCCACCCGTGCCGCCGTTACCCGTACCGCCCGTGCCACCGCCTGCTCCTCCGGTGCCTCCGGTGCCACCGCCGTCACCACCGCCGCCGGTGCCCGAGCCGCCACCGCCAGCATCGCCGGAGCCTCCGGCGCCACCCGGATTGACCGTACCCGAGGCGCCACCACCGGATCGCGTCGATCCGTGTCCGCTGCACGCCGTGATGGAAACCGACGCAGCGAGAATGCAGCTGGCCAGAAGGGTGCGGGTGAAAACCTTGCCGAACTTGAGTTCGCTCACGATTCACTCCTCGAACGCATGGCGTTCTGGGTAGTGCCCCCTGCCTGTGGGAGCGATACATCGAATGTGACCCACGTCACAACCGTGGATCCATCAAACGCCCGCGGCACGCGCGCCGTTACGCAAAAGTGGCACCTAGGTAGGAATACGTAGAGCGAATTCGGCGATCTGTTCAGCAACGTGTGTAGGAGCCGCTTCAGCGGCGATAGCCAGGTTGCCTCAACCCCATCGCCGGCATAGCCGGCTCCCACAAAAAAGCCGGCTCCCACACACAAAAAAACCCCGGCAAGCCGGGGTCTCGTCGTGAAACCATCGCCTGGATGGTTCAGTGCACGGTAAACAGCTTGTCGAACCCGGCGATACGCAAGGTGTTCCGCAGGTCCGCGCTGGCGTTGACGATGCGGATCTCGGCGCGATCGCCGCCGGCGTGCTCGCGCAGCAGCATCAGCATGCCCAGGGCCGAGCTATCCATGCCGGTGACCTGTTCCAGGTCGAGCACGTAGCTGCGTGCCGCGGCGATGTCACCGAGGCAGGCGTCGTGGAAGGCACGGTGGATGGAGAAGTCGAAGCGCTCACCCAGGTGAAGGGTCAGGCAGCCGTGCTCGGTATCGTGGTGAACGTTGATGGCCATGGTGGATCCCCTTAAAACAGGTCGATGTCGCCAGCAGCCATGGACTGCTGGAGGGCGGGGCCACGCGAACGCAGGCGGGCACGCTCACGCTGCTCGGCCAGACGCGAGCGAACGCGCTGGGCACGGGCGCCAAGCTCAGCCGGATCGGCCGGCGCGCAGGCCAGCTCTTCGATGTCGCGCGTGCAGTCGGCGGTGATCTCCTGCAGCTCGACCAGGCGCGAACGCGTCTGATGCAGCAGCTGGCTGAGGATGTCTTCGAACTGCAGCGAGCGAATCGTGGTGGACACGTCGTTGCCGAGGCCACGATTGATCGAGGCGGCTTCATCGGCGGCGGCACTGGTCCGCGCGTTGGACTCGGTGATGGTCGACATCATGCGGTCGATGTCGCCCTTGGCCGAGAGCGCCACGTTCATGTCCTGCGAGGCCATGTGGCCAACCAGTTCGCGCAGCTGCTCCATCGCGGTGCGCGAACGCTCCACGTGGGTACCGATCTTCTCGTTGAACTGATTGCTGTGCTGGGCGAGGTTGCGGATCTCGCCGGCGACCACCGCGAAGCCGCGGCCGGATTCACCGGCGCGCGCCGCTTCGATCGCCGCATTCAGCGCGAGCAGGTTGGTTTCTTCGGCGATGGTGTTGACGTTCTTCAGCAGTGCGAAGACGGCATCCATTTCCTTGGCCATGCCGTCGATGCGGTAGACGATGCGCAGGCTTTCGCGCGACAGCTGGACGATGAGGCCGACGAAGTGCTCGAGCAAGCCAGCCGTGCGCGAGGCGAAATCCTGCACCGAAATGCCGTTGCCGCCACTCTCGATGATCTCGCTGAGCAGCTTCTGCTGCTTGCCGGTCTTGTGCGACAGGCCATTGAAGCCACCGCCGAGTTCGGCCACGGCATCACGCAGCAGATCGAGTGCCTGGTGCAGTTCGCGGCTGGCGTGGCCGAGTTCGTCGACGATCGCACTGCGCACGTCTTCCATCGCCTCGCGCACCGACGCCTCGTCCGACGACGGGGAATGCAGCACCACCTCCACGTCCGGCAGCGCGGCCGGGCGCAGGCTGATCGCGATCCAGGTCGCGGTCAGGAGTGCCACCACGACCGGGGCGACCCATGCCGAGTGAAACACCAGGACCAGGACCAGGGCGATGGCACTGGCGGCAAAGCCGATGCTTCGTTCGTTTTTAGGGATGAGCATGATGACGTCTCGCTATCAGGTGCCGACGCGCGAGGCGGCGACAGAAACAGGTGTATGGGCGAGCGCGAGCAAACGCGCTGCGATCGCGTCGAGCGGAAGCATTTCGTTGGCGGCACCAGCTTTCCAGGCGGCGCCGGGCATGCCCCAGACGACCGAGCTGGCTTCGTCCTGGACCAGGGTCGGCGCGCCGATTTCCTTCAGTTCACCCAGGCCGCGGGCGCCGTCGTCGCCCATGCCCGTGAGCAGCACACCGATGGCGGCGGCGCCGACGCTGGCGACCATGGAGCGGAACAGCACGTCGACAGCCGGCTTGTGGCGGTTGACCGGCGGACCGTCATGCAGGCGACAGACGTGCTTGGCGCCGTCCCACATCACCAGCAGATGCTGGCTGCCGGGGGCGATGTAGGCGTGGCCGGCCTGGATAGGCTGGCCGTCGCGCGCTTCCATGACCCGCATGGCTGAGCAGGAATCCATGCGCGCGGCAAACGGACCGCTGAAGGCCGCGGGGATGTGCTGGGTGATGACGATCGGCGGAGCCGTGGGCGGCATCGCCTCGAGCACCACGCGAATCGCTTCCGTGCCACCGGTGGAAGCACCGATGGCGATGATACGCGTGCCGCCGCGCGTGCCGGCGGTCTGCGCCAGCGGCAGCACGACGTCCGCGGAGAGACGCGGGGCGACCTCCAGCTTGCTCACCGACGCGCGCTCACGCGGCTTGGCGCCGGCGGCCAGACGCACCTTCGCGCAGATCTCCGGCGCGTGGTCCATGAAGGTGTTGGCAAGGTCGGCGGGCGGCTTGGTGAAGAAGTCCACCGCGCCCAGCTCGAGCGCACGCAGGGTCACGTCCGCGCCGCGCTCGGTCAGCGTCGAGACCATCACCACCGGCATCGGACGCAGGCGCATGAGGTTGTCGAGGAACGTCAGGCCGTCCATACGCGGCATCTCGACGTCCAGCGTGAGCACGTCGGGATTGAGCAGCTTGATCTTCTCGCGAGCGATCAGCGGATCCGCGGCCGTGCCGACCACTTCGATGCCCGGATCGGACTCGAGCATGGTCGTCAGCACCTTTCGGACCAGGGCCGAATCGTCGACGATGAGGACGCGTACTTTCTGCATGGGCGCTAGCAACTCGGTTACTGCGAAATTGATGAGGCGGGACCACCGACGACGAGCGTCAGAAAAGCTCCACCTCTCCCTTTATCGGATCGTCAGCCAATCGCTTGAGGTATCGTTTCTCACGATCGGCCAGATTGTTGTCATGCGTGGCGCGCAACTGACGCACGCGCACCTTGCCGCTGACCGGAAAGAACTGGACCTGACGGGGATAGATATCGCCCACATCGGCTGCGCAGAGCTTCAAATTCTCGGTGGCGATGTACCGCTGCACAAAGGTGATGTTGCGCTGACCGATGTCGGTCATCGTCGCCAGCACGCGGCCACCGCCGAAAATCTTCACTTCCAGATCGTCGCGACGGCCACCGGCCTTGAGGATCGCGTTGATCAGTTGTTCCATCGCATCGTTGCCATAGCGCGCCGCGCGTCCGACCGTGGAGGTCCAGCTGTCGCGATCGCCAGCGGGCTCCGGCAGCATGAAATGATTCATGCCACCGATGCGACGACGTGCATCGCGCACGCAGGCGGATACGCATGAACCCAGCACGGTCGAGATCATCTCTTCCTGGGTGCTTACGTAGAACTCACCCGGGAGGATCTTTACCGTGACCACTTCCTGGGCGGGATCCCAGAAGCGGCGGACGTGCTCGAACCCGGGCAGGACGCTTTTCGGATCGAAGCCGATAAACGTCCTCGGCTGCGCGACGAACGTGTCGCTCATGTGCGTTTCCGGTAGACCGTTCGGCCGATCAGGTCGAAGTCTTCGGACAATCCGTACATGGACTCCGAATGACCCAGGAACAGATAGCCACGGCTTTCCAGCATGCCGGCATAACGGGAGAACAGGCGCTGCTTGGTCGGCTTGTCGAAATAGATGACGACGTTGCGGCAGAAGATGGCATCGAACTTGCCGTGCATCGGCCACTCGTGGAGCAGGTTGAGCGGCTGGATGGCCACCAGCTCGCGCAGGCGCGGATGCACCTGCACAAAGCCGTCGAACGAACCTTCGCCACGCAGGAACCAGCGCTTGCGCCGGGCATCGCTCACGCCGCCCAGGCGATCCACCGGGTACACGCCCTTGCGCGCGGCCTCGAGGGCCTGCGGCGAGAGGTCGGTAGCGAGGATCTTGGCGTCGATCTGGATGCCGGTGCGTTCGATCGCCTCGGCCAGCACCATCGCGATGGCGTACGGCTCTTCGCCGGTGGAACACCCCGCCGACCAGATACGCAACCGGCCGCCGCCGCGCTTCTCTGCCAACCAGCGCGGCAGGAGTTCGTCGACAAGCATGTCGTAGTGATGCATCTCGCGGAAGAACGAGGTGACATTGGTGCTGATGCAGCTGGCCAGCTCGCCGAGTTCCGATTCCGGGTCGCGGCGAAGCAGGTCGCAGTACGCCTCGAATCCAGGAAGATTCAGCGCGCGCAGCCGGCGGAGCAAACGCCCCTGGACCAGCTGCCGCTTGTGATCGCCCAGCGAGATACCGCACTGTTGCAGCACGAACTCACGCAGGAAGCCGAACTCTTTTTCGCCGAGATTCGGTCCCGTCGCGCCCGCCAGCACGACGGCATCGCCGTTGTTGACGAGCGCATTCATCGATCAGAACTCCTTCCACACGCCGGCGTCGGCCGAGGACTCGACCGGGCGCTGCGCACGCGGTGCCGGCGTGCTACGCACGGCGGCAAACACGGTTTCCATCTCTTCGCGAGCGGCGTCCTTGCGCGGCGCCTTGGCGGCCGGTGCGCTGGAAGCGTGGCCGGCGATCTGGAAGAACGACACCTGGCGGCTGAGTTCGTTGGCCTGCTCGTGCATGGCACGGGCGGCCGCCGCCGACTCTTCCACCAGCGCGGCGTTCTGCTGGGTCATCTCGTCCATCTGCAGTACGGCGTGGTTGACCTGATCGATACCGGCCGACTGCTCGGAGCTGGCGGCGGCGATCTCGGCGACGATATCGGTCACCTTCTTCACGCTATCGACGATCTCGGCCAGTGCCTTGCCCGACTGGTCGACCAGCTCGGAGCCGGCCTTGACCTTGCTGGCGCTGTCGTTGATCAGGCCCTTGATCTCCTTCGCGGCACCGGCCGAACGCTGGGCCAGGTTGCGCACCTCGGTGGCGACCACGGCAAAGCCGCGACCCTGCTCACCCGCACGCGCCGCTTCCACCGCCGCGTTGAGCGCGAGCAGGTTGGTCTGGAAGGCGATTTCGTCGATCAGGCTGACGATGTCGGAAATCTTCTTGCTGGAGCTGTTGATCTCGCGCATGGCGACGACCGTCTGCGCGACGACTTCGCCACCGCGCTCGGCCTGCTCGCGTGCACCGCGGGCCAGCTGGTTGGCGTGGCTGGCGTTCTCGGCGTTCTGCTTCACGGTGGAGGTCATTTCCTCCATCGACGAGGCGGTTTCTTCCAGGCTGGACGCCTGTTCCTGAGTACGCTGCGAGAGGTCGTCGTTGCCGCGCGAGATCTGCTGCGCGGCCGTGCTGACCGAGCCCGAACCGTGGCGCACTTCGCTGACGATGGCGCTGAGGCGCTCGTCCATGGCGCGGAACGCTTCCTGCAGCTGGCCCAGTTCGTCGCTACGCGTGACCTGGATATCGTGGCCGAGCTTGCCCTCGGCGATCTGGTGCGCGACCGACACGGTGTGCGACAGCGTGCGGATGATCGAGCGGACGACGAGGACACCGATCAGCAGGCAGATAAACAGGCCGGCAGCCAGCGAGCCGATGCTGAGCGCGCGAACCAGCTTGTACTGAGAGGTTTCCTTCTCGTAGATCGCCGCGGCTTCATTACGCTTGGCCTCGATGAGCTTGCCGAGCTGCGTCTGGCGATCCATCAGCAGCGGGCGAACCTGCAGTTCGAGCACGTCGCTCGAGCCTTCGTCGGCCTGGTTCAGGGCGTCGACCATGTCCGACTTGGCCTGGTCGTAGTCGGCATTCGTCGACTGCCACTTGTCGTAGAGCTTCTTGACGTCGGCTGACATCGGAACCTTGCTGAAGTCGGCCTTGAGCTGGCTCACCTCACCGTCGTACTTCTGGAACTCCGCGACCTTCTGCTTGACCTGGTCTTTATTGCTGACCTTGGCGGCGGCTTCGCCCAATACGACGAAGGAAAGCAGCGAGTCGGTGTTGATGCGGCTCAGCGTCTCCGAGGGTGCGAGTTCTTCCTCGTAGATCTGGCGCATGCCTTCGTTCTGGAAGTGCATCGCACCCAGGCCGACGGCCGCGCCACCCAGGAGCATGAGGGTGAGCAGGCCGAGCACGCCGTAGAGGCGGCCGCGAACGGTCAGGGCGGGTACTTTGAACTTGAACTTCTTCATCACGGTTCCAATCGGCAAAGTGCGGCAAGGACTAACCGGGCATCACACACCGGGCAGACCGAAGCCGCCGCGGCGTTCGTTACGCTCAGGCGACGGCTTTGACATCCGTGGAGGCCAACGCGGCCTCCAGCATCTGCGCGTCCTGCGGTTGAAGCAGGCGATCCACGTCGAGCAGGAGGACCATGCGCTCGGCGACGGACGTGAGTCCTTTCAGGTATTCGGTATCGACGGTGGTACCCATGTCGGGTACCGGGCGAACGTCGCCGGGAGCGACCTCGACCACGTCGGAGACAGCGTCGACCACGACGCCGAACTGGCGACCATTGACCATCACGATGACCGTGACGGTAGTGGCCGTGTATTCCTCGCGCGCCAGGCCGAAGCGCAGGCGCAGGTCCAGCACCGGCACGATGGCACCGCGCAGATTAAGCACGCCGAGTACGTAGCTGGGCGCCTGCGGAATGCGGGTCACCGGCGTCCAGCCGCGAATCTCGCGGACGGCGAGGATATCGACGCCGTATTCCTCGTTGCCGAGGTTCACGGTGAGGTACTGCGCGGCCTCTTCAGGCGCGGCGGTGGCGGAGCTGGCTTGCTGGTTCATGTCGTTCCCACGGCGGATCGGTTCGGCGGTTCGGGACCCCTTCCCTTGGGGTATCGGCCGTAGCGGTGGGTTCTTGAGGGGGAATCTGCACTCGGCAAGGCAGATTCGGCAGGCCGTTGTAGGAGCCGATTCATCGGCGATCGGGTGCTGGCGGCAACCTCGGCCGTAACCTGGCCCGCTGCCGCGGGATCGCCGATGAATCGGCTCCTACACGCAGGCAGAGCGGGCTATCAGGCGGCTTTGCGGCGCGCCTGCATGCGGACCAAGCCCGTCACATCGGCAATGAGGGCCACCGAGCCATCGGCCAGGATGGTCGCCCCGGAGATACCGGTAACTCGGCGGTAGTTGGCCTCAAGCGACTTGACGACCGCCTGCTGCTGGCCGATCAGTTCGTCGACGAACAGGCCGATGCGGGTGCCCTCGCCTTCCACCACGATGACGATGCCCTCGTCCACCGCCCGGCGCTGCCCGGCACAGCCGAACACGTCGAACAGGCGCACGATCGGCAGCCAGTTGTCGCGGAAACGGAACAGCTCGCCACCACCGGCCACGCTGCGGACTGTATCCGGCTTGACCTGCACCGACTCGATGATGGACACGAGCGGCACGATATAGATTTCCTCACCCACCGCGGCGGTAAGACCGTCGATGATGGCCAGCGTCAGCGGCAAGGTGATGGTGAACGTGGTGCCGCTGCCCTGCACGCTGCGGATGGCGACGGTGCCGCCCAGGTCCATGACGTTGCGACGGACCACGTCCATGCCGACGCCACGGCCGGAAAGGTCGGTGGTCGCGGCGGCGGTGGAGAAGCCCGCTTCGAAGATCAGGTCGGACACGGCCTCGTCGGACATGCCCTCGCCCGTGGCGATGATGCCGCGCTGGATGGCCTTGGCCACGATGGCTTCGCGATTGAGGCCCGCGCCGTTGTCGGCGACTTCGACGACGATGCTGCCGCCGCGATGGAAGGCTTCCAGGCGCAGCGTGCCGGTATCGCCCTTGCCGGCGGCGAGACGCTTGTCCGGCATTTCCAGGCCGTGGTCGATCGCGTTGCGAACCAGATGGACCAGCGGATCGCCGATCTTCTCGAGCACGGTCTTGTCGAGCTCGGTCGTCTCGCCGCGCATATCGAGTACGACTTTCTTGTCCAGCTTCTGCGCAAGGTCGCGGACCAGGCGCGGGAATCGGTTGAACACCGTGCTGATCGGCAGCATGCGGATGCTCATGACGCTTTCCTGCAGCTCGCGCGTGTGGCGTCCGAGCTGGGCCAGGCCATGGCGCAGCATTTCCAGCTGCGTGGCATCCACGCCGTCGTTGAACTGGCTGAGCATCGACTGGGTAATGACCAGTTCGCCGACGAGGTTGATCAGGGTGTCGATCTTTTCAATGCCGACTCGGACGGAGCTCGACTCGCTGTTGGCGGCGGGATCGCGCACGGCGCGCGGCGCGGCGGCGGCCGCCGGTGCGGCAGCGACAACCTCGGCCACCGGCGCGGGCGCGACGATGCGCGGCGTCACGGTCAGGTCGCAGTCGCCATCGACCCAGTCGAACACGCCTTCGACGGCGGCGCGCTTGGCACCGGCGTCGAGGCTGAGCGTCCAGCCGAGGTAGGACGACTCAGCGTCCATATCGGCCAGCGCGGGAAGCTTGCTGGCATCGCAGGTGACCGCGAGCGGGCCCAGGGCCTCGAGCTCGCGAAACATGCGTGCCGGATCATTGCCGGACTTCAGCAGGTAGTCGAAGGGACGGAAGGCGATATCCCAGCCTTCGATCGCCTCGGCAGGCGCGGCAACCTTGGCAGCTGCCGCCGGAGCGGACGTATTGCCGGACACCATCGCCGACAGCTCGGCCAGCAGAGCCTGGCTTTCCGCGGTGGCGGCCGGCTGGCCGGCCATCGACAGGGAAAGCATGTCGCGCACGGTATCGCCCGAGCGCAGCAGCAGTTCCACCACGGCCTTTTCCATCGGACGGCGGCCGCTGCGGACCTCGTCCATCAGGTTCTCGGCCACGTGGGTGAACGCAGCCACGTCGGTAAAACCGAACGTGGCCGCACCGCCCTTGATCGAGTGGGCGGCGCGGAACACCACGTTGATGAGTTCCGGATCCTCGGCGCCCTCGTCCAGGGCGAGCAGGGCCTGCTCCATGGCGTCGAGACCATCGAGGCTCTCCTCGTAGAACGCCTTGTGGAATTGCGCCAGATCGACTTTGGACATGGGAGACCCTGGAATTACCGGAACACTAAGGTGGAAACAGACGCGGCTGGGATCAGCCGAGGACGCGGTTGACCGTAGCCAGCAGCTGGTCCGGATCGAACGGCTTGACCAGCCAGCCGGTCGCGCCAGCCGCCTTGCCTTCCATCTTCTTTTCCGGGTTCGACTCGGTGGTGAGCATGAGGATGGGGATGCCACGGTAGTCCGCGCGGGTGCGGATCTCGCGGACCATCGTGATGCCGTCCATCACCGGCATGTTCACGTCAGCCAGGATCAGGTCGAACTTGTGGACAGCTGCCGAATCGAGTGCCGCCTGGCCGTTATCGGCCTCTTCGACATCGTGACCGGCGCCACGAAGGGTGAAGGCCACCATGCTGCGCATGGAAGCCGAGTCGTCTACCGCAAGAATCTTAGCCATCGAAGCACCTTCAGTTCACGCCGGCGCGAGCCGGCAGTTCAATCAATGAGTTAAGGCCAAGCACGGCCACGCCGCGCTGCAGGCTGTCGCTGGCGCCGGTCCAGGTCACGGAAAGCCCGGCCGCACGCGCATCGCGCGAAAACGCCGCGAGCAGCTGCAGGGCCGCCGTATCCACCTGAGCCACCGCGGTACCGTCGAGTTCGACGGCATCGCCGGCGGCAAGCGCCTTGAGCAGGGTATCGCGCAAGGCCGGGGCCGCGGCAATACGCAGGTCCGCGTCGAGCGCCAGGGGCGCCAACGTTGCGTCTTTGGAGGATTTCTTCGCCATCGTCCGATACCGGTTCGGCCCTGGGCGCGTGTCGCCCGGGGGTTCGTTCGATGGTCTTATCGGCCTTGGGGGGGAAAGCTTTAGGGGGTGCTGCCAACTCGATGATGGTCCGAGCAAGACGTGCTTCAGATCCCCGTGAAGCTTTCTCGGCACGATTGACGCCGCCCTCTACGAAGATCGACGCGCAGCCCTGACCCAAGGCATAAGACCCTCGGGATCGGCAGCGAACTGAGCGACCATTTCTGCATCCATCTTGATTGTGCTAACAAACATCGCCATCCCGCCCGTAAGCACACGCAGGTACAGATCACCATCGTCTCCTACCTCGACGGAGTACAGCTCAGCAAGATTTCGATATTGGCCGTTCATTAGGCACCGTTACCGGCACCCCTTCTACCGAAAATCTCTCAGGTAAAACTCAATTGGGTTTGCGGTACCTAAGACGTGAATATCCCCAGCATTGGAGTCAACCAAGAATGGTGCATTTCCAGCCAATGCATCACTGATGTCTCCGCTCTCCACGTAGGATTTCGAGTTGTAAAAGAATAGCCATCCGAATGCAAATTCACGGACCTCTGTAAGGACAAGAGAAGCGCCAACATCGGGCTCCATGCTTGAAAGGCGCTTCATCGCGATCTCACTTGCCTTAGCCCTATCGATCATCTTAGTTCGTCCTCAACAGGCGAAAGTATTGGTAGCCATCGAGACTTGCTGGGCCGCCAGTTTGTCCATCAAGGAGTCGCACCACTCCATTCTGGTTAACAACATTGAAGACATGCCCGACATCAAGCACATACGAGAGCATTAGCCCATTGGGGGAGGCGCGACCTCTATTCTCACGCACAGAATCATGCCGTGAAAAGCCAACTCGGGTGGCGGCCGCAATGGATATTAGGCCTCGTGCAGCCTCGCGCTTATGAGCTGGTGGGTCGGATCCCAATTATTCGGAGCAATCCGACGTGAGCGCCAAGGCATCCCGTTCGAAATCCACGCCTCGCGCAAATCAGCATGTGCTACTGAAGCGTCATCATAGCCAAACTGTGTTCCCGCGACACGGGCAGATGCCGTATGACGAGCAACCTAGCTCGTCATGGGGAGGCTCTTCGAGCCCAGCGTACCCGCACACCGGACAGGCGAATAGTTCTTGGCTATCGCACATAAATAGAGCCGTTGGTCGTCGTTGAGAAAAAGGCATGGGTCACAGAGCGAAACCAATTAACAGCATTTCGACGGATGTCTTGTCAGAAGCTCGAACGCTTGCCCGATTCCTCTACAAGAAGCCTCATCGCGCGAACCGCCGGACCATCCGCATCAGTATGCATGCTGGCACTCCGCCACTTCGCAGCAGCCGCGCTCGCTGCTGTTGAGTGCGATCAGAACCATAGAACTTCACCCGCTTGCTTTCAGTACGTCATTACTCTCTTAGACACGTCACCGGTGCGAAAGAACTCAAGAAATAAATTGCAAACCGGCACTAGATCTGCCGTAGTGGCCGAGGCCGGATGCTTCTCCCCCAAGAGAGTAACTAGTCCCTTCTCGGATTCGACGCTATCCAACGTTCGGGGTTGACGTTCACCGTCTCGGCCATACTCGTTAAGCATCGGCTGAAGCACACCGTCGTCGACATACAGAACCAACTTATGTGGACCTTCGTCAGGAGCCGACCGGTGGCGAAGATCGACGATGCCCCTGCTGCTTGCAACTCTATTCAGAGCTTTCCGAACGTTGTCGTCGTTGGGACAAACAACAGGTTCTAGCTGGTCACGGCTTCCATCAGAAGTGATGACATAGCCTCCAATCACCATGCTCATTTCGTCTCCTTGAACCCAGGTGTATGTTTATGGAAGTTTCGTAGTGTCATCGGTAGCTTGAATGGTCAGCGACATAAGTCCCGCCTTAGCTACAGCGGCTGCTATGTCACCCAGACAGAATCCGCACAGCGCGAGTTGTGCCATTAACCACGGTCAGAGTACTCAACTCGACTCGGCCCAATTGTCTGTTTAAGATTCCGGAACAGCCGCGCCCGCTCAACCAGCGATGCCACTTCCTCTTTCAACTAGATCTGAACTTCGACCACAAAATCCGGACCGAGCTCATTCTTCAAGAGCTCGGCCAGCCTCCCCCCCTCTTGCTTGAACTCACGCTCTGCTTCTTCGCTTGCGAATCCGGAGGCTGGGGGGTACTCCAAATTCAGCGTCCCGTCGTACACAGCTGCCCATCTGACCAGACCTAGCTGAAGTTCCTTAGAGATCGGAAGGTCTGCGGGATTGACATCCCCATATTCACCAGGCGACATATTCCAAAGGGGATAGCATTGGTAGTCAGGCATAAGCTTGAGAAGTTTCATTTGCTGCTACCTCTAGGATTTGCGCCAACGATAAAGCCATTGCTGCCGACAGTCACGGCGATACGCTGGAGCTGTCCATTGATAACTAGTTCATAAATTGGACGCCCAACTCCTGCGCCTTGGTAGCCGACCAGTGTCCCTTCTGAGACCGCCTTCAGCACCACGACTGGAATCTCCGCCTCTGCCACGCCCATCTGCGCGAACTGTTCTCCATGTTCCTCGATGATGTGCTGCAATCCAGCCTTTGAGTTACCGGTCTCAAGAAACACGACCTGCCCTTCTGAATTGCGGGCAGTCGCAATGACGTCTTCCCTGGTAAATTTCACACCGTTTGCCGCTAACTCGTCGAGCAAACTTGCATTCGCCGCCCCCGCACCGGCGACCGCAGCTCCCTGTGAAACCGCACTCGAGAGCGAGCCGCTGCTCGTGCCTCCATTAAGAAGAAGTGGAGCATCACCTCCCAAGGACGCAACGGGATACCCCCAGCCGGTACCGCCCGATGCGACTGGTGACCACTCCGAAATCCAGGCTGGCGAAAGTCCAACGTTAGCACCCGCCGCCAGCGAGGGAGCGGCCAAAGCACCCGACAACGAGACTACGTAGGCACCGACCCCGAGGTTGTAGGCAGACGGAATCCCGTACTGATCGTGGACCTGCTGAGCTAGCGTCCAAGCCGGAACGTCACTGGTCAAATACGCGACCGCGCCGGTAGCCGTGTTCTTGACACCGCTGTAGATCGCTCCGCCAATCGCGCCGGGGATCTCGATAGGATGGCCACCGTAGTGATCGAGAGTGTCGCTAACCTTGTCACGAGAGCTCGTGAAGCCGCTCACGAACTGTCGCCACTGGTAGCCTAGATCATTCGCCGGCTCGTACTCCGGCACGATCGAATCACCCGGCTTGATGTTGAACTGGGCGTAGTACGCTTTCGAGGCGGCGTCTTTGTCCTCGTACGTCAACACTCCATATTTACTGACGATATCCTGGAAGTACTGATTTCCGAACTGCTCGCGACCGTAGTCCCGATCAAGGCTCGTCTTCTCCATGAGCGCAGTGATGCGGTCCCTGCAAGCTTGATCCGCACACTCGGCACGCGCCTTGTCCGCAGCCTCGACTTCGCTATGCAAGAGCCAGTTGTTCTGCGTTGCGGACTCCGCAACGGTCGCACCCGTCGCGCCACCTACGCTGAGACCGATCGCCGCGCTGCCAAGCTTCATCAGCGAAGCGAACTCTGGCGTTCCGGGCAGGTAACCCGAGTCCACCAACGACTTGGCTAAGGAATTGATCGCCAGCTGATTCGCGGTGGCACCTGCGACAGCTGCGCCAACATTACCGCCGCCGAGAGTAGCCATTGCCGCTGCAACGGCACCATGAAGCGCAATCTTCTCAGGGCTACCTTCCTCAAGGCCGAACTCCTTGCCAATATCACCGGCCGCACGGAAGCCTACTTCTCCCGCTACCTGACCCAACTCCTGGCGATCAGCGACCTTCTTCTCATCGAAGATCTCCTTCAAACCACCGGCATCAATGTTGGGCGCCCGGTCGAGACCGCTCAGGTCCAAACCCGGCTGGTTGCGTACGTCGATCGTCCCCTCAGCGATACCCGCCTTGGTCGTGCTACTCGAGTCCTTCGACTGCGGAACGCTCATGCTTCCGCTGAAGCCACCGCTGCCAGCCGATATGCCACCACTGACCGATTTGTATTCAGCCTTGTTCTCGATGTCGCTAAAGGTCAGCGACCCTGTACTGAAAACGTTCTTCGAAGCATCGGCCGCGCTGGCGATGACGCCACCCTTCAGATCGGTATTGCCTCCGACGTAGACGTTGTAACCGCCACCACCGGCGCCGATGCCGCTGACCTCATCGACACTCTTGTAGTTGCTGGTCGTCTTGCCGGCGGCGATATTTACCTGGCTACCGTACCCGTACACGTACGTGCCACCGACCTGCCAGTACTGGCTCGCGTAGTCGTTGGTGGCCTGATGGCTGGCGATATTCAGGTCGCCACCGATGGAGGCGATGACGGTCTCACCCTTGGCCTGCGCGCCAAGAATATTGGTGTCGTTACCGGAGACGATACTCAGCGTGTCCGAGGCATTGATCGACGTGTTCGCGTTTGTCGTGCCATTGCCGTGGGCGATGCCCTTGCCGACATTTGCCGTGACGTAGATACCCGTCTGGCTGCCGACACTGAGGCCGATCTCACCGCTGGCATTGGCACTGCTGCTCTTCTGGGTATGCGCCTCAAGCTGGCTCAGCAGGTTCAAATCACCCGTAGCGGCCAGCGCGACGTTCTTTCCGTCGATCTTGCTGCCAATGACGTTGAGGTCACCATTCGTCGCGACGATCGTGACATCGCCGTCGCTGCGAATCGAGCTCCCGGCCGTCGTATCGTCGTGTGTCGTCGAGTGGCTATTCGCTGTGCTCGCTCCGAGCCCAACGCGGAGGCTCACGCCATTAGCCTTGGCGGTACCTTTCGCGCCGTCGTCTCCGGCAGCGTCTCCGACGGCGGCGGCCGACTGAATACCCTTAGCAGCGTCGTAAATGGCATAACCGGTTTTAGCCGCGTAGAGAGCCTTCAGCCGATCATCATCCACCTGTCCGGCACGGTGCGCCGACGCATACGCGCCCTGCACGCTGTCGGCCACGCCACCGGTGAGCCCAACATTAATCCCCCCGCTATGCACCGACTGCGTCTGCCGCGTATCGACCGAACCAAGCCCCGCATCAATCGTCACGTTCTGCCCGATGATCGACGTGCCCGTATGGCTGAGCACGTCAGACCCGGTGATATGGACATCCTGCCCTGCCGCCAGCGTGACCCGGCCATCGGTACTGCCGATGAGGCTGCCCGTCGAGTCGATCTGCGTGACGTCCAGCGTGCTCTTTTGCTTCTGGTTGCCGATGGTGACGCTCAGGCCGTTCTGAATGAAGCCCGAGGTCGATACGCTTTGTTCGTGGCCTTCGGCATGCGTGCTGAGGCCCGTGCCAATGATCAGGTCGTGACCGGCGGCGAGCGTGACGTCGTGGGTGCCTGCGATCTGGGCGGCCTGCGTCGTCACGTCGTGGTTTGCCGTGATCGTGACCGAATCGCCACTGATCGTCGTGCCTACGGCGACGCGGTCTTCGCTGGTGTCGAGATTCTTGCGAGCCTGGGTTTCATAGTTCCAATCGGTCGGCAGGAGCCCACGGGTCATCCCGGAACGCTTAGTAGCGCTGCCATGACTCTCGTCGTAGACGTCTTGCCCGGCCAGCAGGTTGACGTCGTGGCCGGCGGATAGCGCGATGTTGCCGTCGGCCTCGACCTTGGCGGCCGTCGCCGTGAGGTCGTTGCCTGCGATCAGGTGGACGTTGTCGCCGCTCAGGCTGGTACCGACGGCGTATGTCTGCGAGACGTCGTCGTGGGTGACGGTGGTCTTGCTGCTGAGCAGGCCGCTCTTCTTTTTCTTCGTATCGGTGACGACCTCGTGCGACTCGCCCTCGGCATTGAGCGTCAAGTCATGCCCAGCCGCCAAGGTGAGATCACCCGTCTTCGTCCCAATCGTCGCCGCATCCAGCGTAGCGTCATGCCCAGCCGCAACCTGCACGCCCGTCCCGGCATCCACCGTCACCCCACGTACCGTCTCGTCGGTAGTCGTCTGGGTGATGTGCTTCTTCCCTTCCTTCCAGCTCGACGTGCTCGTCTGGCTATCCGTAACCGCCGTCATGTTCAGGTCGTTGCCGGCCTGCAATGCCGCAGCGCCACCAGCCTTGATCTGGGTCCCTTCAAGCGTGGCATCGTGACCTGCCGCAACGGCGAGGTTGCCACCGGCATCGAGGCTCGTGACGTCATGCGTGGTCTTGGCCGACGTTCCGTTCGTCGTCGCCGTGACCGACAGGTCGTGACCGGCCAGCAGGGCCATGTCGCCGCCCGCACTGAGCGAACTGGCCTGCGCGCTGAGATCGTGGCCCGCCTGGACCATGAGCGAGCCGCCCGCGTCGACGCTGCTGCCCTGCGTTTGCGTGCTCCAGCGGGTGCCGCTCTGTACGGCGGCCAGGGTCAGGTCATTGCCTGCCTGGAGCGCTGCATTGCCACCAGCCTTAACCGTCGTTGCCGAGAGGTTGAGGTTGTTGCCGACTACCAGTGACAGGTCCTTCCCCGCACTGAGGGTGAGGCCTTCAGCCTGCGTCCCCGTGATTGAGTTACTCCACTGGTACGGGTGTGTCGTCGTCAGGCTCGACTCCACCGACAGGTTGTTGCCCGCCGCCAGCGCCAGGCTGCCACCCGCCGACACGCCCTGCCCCGCCATGGTCAGATCGTGCCCGGCCGAAAGCAGCGCATCGCCGCCCGCGCTGACCGTGGTGTGATCGAGCGACAGGTTGTTCCCCGCACTGATCTGCATGCCCTGCATCGCGGTGATGCTCGACGCATCCATCCCGCGGCCAGCGAGCCCCCCCACATTCTCCGAACGAATATCGCCACCGGCGATCAGGCTGACGCCCGCGCCGTCGATACGACCATTGACGTTGGTGATGTTGCCCGTCGCAGCGATCGCCGTAAGACCGTCGCTGGAAATCCGCCCCGTATTCAGCAAATCCTGCGCAGTCAGCAACGTGCTGTTCTGACCCTGAATGAGCCCACCGTTGGACAGCGAGCCCGACGCATCGATGCTCACGTCCTTACCCGCGATCACCGAGCCCTGGGCCGTCAGGCCAACGTTGTCATTGGCCAGGTACACCACGGGCACCAGCACTTCGTGGCCATCCACGTTCTGCTGGACCATCCAGACCACGTCCTGGGTGAGCGCACTCACCTGGGCAGCCGTGAGGGCCACGCCGACGCTCAGGTTCATCGCCTGGGCAACGTGCGTGGCGTTGTCCATCAGCGACTGGTATTCCTGCAGGCCGCTGCTGTAGTCGGACAGAAAGGCGCGACCCGTGAGCTGGGTCACCTGGTTAACCACCAACTGCTGTTCGTAGAACCCGTCACCCAACCGCATCATGGTGCGCGCCGGATCCAGGCCGAGCTTGTCGAGCAGGTACTCGCTGCTGATGAACTGGCTGTAGTCGAGGAACCGGGAATTGGTCTCGATCAGGTAGTTGCCGCTAGGCGCGTGGCCGAGCAAGGCCGCCAGATACGCGTTGCCGCGGAGACCGACCGAACGTGCAGAGGCCACCGTCGACAACGCGCTGGCGTCGACGCTGGCCGCTTCACCGCGAATGCTATAGATGCCACCTGTCGGCAGTGTCACACCGGCGAGCGGTTCGCCCGCGCCGCCCAGCACCTGGGGCGCATGCCCGGTGGCCGGATCGACCTGCGCGCCTACCGGCAACCCGGTCGCGCCCTGTGCATTGCCCTTGTTCAACGACGACAGGCCGATCGCCTGCGCGTTCGGGTCCAGGCGCGTATTGCCCACCTGACGACCGTCCGGCGTCACGCCGCCGTTGGAGACGTTCACGCCACCGATCGACACGCCCTGCGCGCCGGACATCACGGCACCGAGCGCCGTGTAGTTGTCGTGGATGTAGTTGGCGGGGTTTGTGTCCGGACGGTAGGAGTAAGACTCCTTGGCGTTCTCCGGATTGTTGTTGCAGAGGCTCTGGTCCGTACCGCAGCCGATGTGATGCGTCACCGCGACGGACTGGATGGTCCTCCCCGCCGCCAGCGAGTTGTTCGCCACGGTCTCGTTGCCGAAGACCATGCCGGTACCGCCGCCCGCTCCCGCCTGGTTCACGGCGAGGAAGCCGCCAGCGGCGATGGTCGAGGTCGTGTTGTTCACCGAACCGTAGAGCGAGATGTTGCCGCCGGCGACGATCTGCGACTGAGCACTGGCCGCGGACACCACGGTCTCGTCGATCGTGTGGTACTCGGTGTAGGTCTCGTACTCCTGCACCTTGTTTATCGCGTGCTTATAGTCCGATCGCGGCAGGGGCTGCGAGGCATCTGACTCCGCCTGAGTCAACGTATGGCTGCTGGAATCCAACACGCGCCGCACGTTATTGATCTGGTTCGCCGCCAGCAGGATGCTGCCCTGCGCCTGGATCGAGCCGGAGAGGTTATCTATCTGGCTCGCGCGCGTGTCGAACAGACCCTGGCCGTTACGGGCGGCACCGGCTACGTTGATATTGCCGAGACTGAAGATCTGCGCGTCGCGGTTGAGCAGGTAGCTGGTGTAGATATCGACGCTGTTGGTCGCGGCGATCGTGCCGCTCTGGTAGGCGGCATTATCCGTCGCGCGGCCGAGGTCGGCGCCGTTGATCACGGTGCCGGCCTGGATGGTCACATCGCCACCCATGATGCTGCCGGTGTTGTTCACCGCACCGGCGTGGAGGCCGACCGTATTGCCCTGGATGCTGCCGGCGTTGGTAATCGTGCCGCCGGTGTTGAGCTGGGTATTGGCCGAGTCCAGCAAGGCGCCCGCATTATTGGTGATGTTGGCGGCGCTGACGCTCAGCCCGTTCACCGCCTGGATGCTGCCGTTATTGACGAACTGGCCATCCACCGCGAGGTTGAATCCTCCATTCGCCTTGATGCTGGAGCCCGCGGCCTGGATGTAATCGCCCGCCAGGTGCATGCCCAACGTGTTGTTGGCAACGATGCTGCCCTGCCCCACGAGACTGCGCACATCGAGCACGACGTTGCCGACGCCACCGACGCCGTCGATACCGGCCTGCACGGTGCCGCCGCTGTTGTCGAGGCTGGCCAGCGTGAGGTTGAGCTGGCGGCCGGCGGTGATCTTGCCGTTGGCGTTGTATGCCGAAGCACCCGCATTGACGAAGCTGAAAGTGTTTCCGGCGTAGACGTTGCCACTGGTGTTATCGAGCTGGCCCGTGCCGAGGGTCAGGTTGTTGGCCGCGACGAGGGTGCCACCCTGAGCATTGGATACCGAAGCAGCGAAGAGATTGACATCACCCTGCCCACCCATCGTGCCGCCACGGTTGTCGATGCCGCCGGTAGACGTGACCTGGGTCAGCGCGTTGCTCGCATTGGCGATACGGCCGCCCACGTTCGAGATCGAGGCAGAGTTCAGCGTCGTCGCGCCGTTGGCTTCGATCCGGCCTGCGTTGTTGTTGAGGCCGTTGGCCGCACGGAGATCGCTCGCGCCGCGGCTTTGAAGGAGGCCGCTCGTGTTGGCCAGCGTGTCGGTCGCCTGCACATTCAACCGCGCAGCGGCGATGGTGCCGGCGTTGACCAGTCGTGCCGTCGTGATCGTGGCAAGGCCACCCGCAGCGATCGTGCCCGTGCCGTTGTCCAGCGTACCACCGACGCCTAGCGTCACGGCGCCTGGTGCGGACTGAATCGTGCCGCCGCTATTGGCAAGGCTGCCAGCGGTTAGCGACAGGTTGCCGCCGGTAGCCTGCATGAGCCCGCCGGCATTGTTGACGCTGCCCGTCGCCGTGACGCCGAGTGTTTCGCCCGAGATCGCGCCATTGCTGAGGTTGCTCAACGATGCGGCCGAAACGATCGTGGCGCTGTGAGCGTTGATCAGGCCACCATCGTTGACCAGCGCCGTGCCCGCCTTGACGCGCGTCGCGCCGTTACCGGTGAGCGTGCCCTGGCGGTTGTCGATGTCCTGATCCGCGGAGACGTCGAGCTGACCTGTCCCAGCCAGCTGTACCGTGCCCCCGGTGTTGACGATACGACCACCGTGCAACGTGAGGTCGTTGCCGTTCGTGGCGATGGCGCCAGCGCTGTTGTCGAACGTGCCCGAGGTGCTGATCGTCAGTGCGGTGTTACCCGTCTGCAGCAACTTGCCGCGACCGTTGTCGATCGAGCCGGCCTGAAGCAGAAGCGCGTCGGCTTGCAGACGTGCATCGTGGCCATCCGTGCCGTGATTGATCAGCGCGCCACTGGCCTGCGCCGTCAAGGCACCACCAGCCGCTAGATCCGCTGCGGTGTGATCGATGTTTCCCGCACGAGCGATCAGCGTGGCGTCGCCACCGGCGCGTTGCGTGCCCGACGAGAGGTCGAGCCCATTCGCCTGCGCATCGAGCGTCCGGCCGGCGAGCAGGCTGCCGTGCGCGGTGAGCGTGTTGTCCGCAAGCAGGTGCAGGTCGCCGGCCGTGTCGAGCGTTCCGTCGGCCTTGACGCCTGCCGCCAGCACGCCGGCAACATCGACGCTGCCGCCATGAACGGTCACGTCACCCGACGACAGCGTGCGGCCATCGTTCTTCACCGCGGCGCCATTGAGCACCACCGTGTCTGCTGAAAGGGTGCCCGCCTGATTGAGGGTGGCTCCGCTGATGAGCGTGGCCGTGTGGGCCGTGATGTCGCCCTGCGTGATGACGTCACCCGTCGCGCTTAAAGCGAGACCCGTTGCCGCCAGGTGCCCACTCTGCCGAATCGCACCTGAAGCCGTCGCATCGACGCCCGCTGCGGACGACACGACACCGCCGAGCGTGAGGTCACCCTGGCGTGCTTCGAGATGCAGGTCACCCTGCTGCGTGCCGAGCGTACCGGTCGAGCTGACACTGGCACCGCGGAGATCGACGCTTCTGGCGACGATCTTGCCGGCGTTGTTCAGCGCACCGGTTACATCGATGGTGATGTCCTGCGCGCTGGAGAGCGACGCCGCCGCGCCGAGCGTGAACGTGTCGGCGGCGATATTGAATGCCTGGCCCGTGTAGAAGCTGCCCTGATTGTCCAGCGCCGTACGTGCATGCAGATCGAAGGCGCCATCGGTGGCGATCGTGCCGGTGTTGCCGATGCGATTGGCCGTGATCGACAGGGCCGATGAAGCCAGCAGCGAGCCTGCGTTCTGGACATCGCCTGCGGTGTCGATGGTCAATGCCCCGCCCGCCTGGGTCGTGCCAGACAGCGCCAGATCACCCTGGGCCTTCAGCGCGAGATTCTTCGTGCTGGCGAGCGTACCGGAATTGCCGACACGACCTGCCGTGACCGACAGGTCACCGTTGCTCTGCAACTTGCCATCAGCGGTCTGCACCAGCGCACCGTCGACACGAACAGCACCGCCGCCTTCCGCTGCGATACTGCCGCCATTGTCGAGGTCGCCGGCGGCGTGCACGTCGATGGCACCACCCGCACGGACGCTACCGGTGTTGTGCAGGTCATGACCTGCGTCGAGTGCCAACGCACCGGTGGCCGACGTATCGCCGGAGATCGTCAGGTCGCCTGTGGAAGCCAGCGAAGCCGAGGCCGCATTCATGGAACCCGACTGGACCAGCGCGCCAGCGGCCGTCGCAGCTAGGTGACCAGCCGAAACGGTCGTACCTGCGAGGGTGAGATCGCCCGTGGTCGCAACCAAGGACACGTCGCCCGATGTCGTCCCCAGTTGGCCACCGCTACGCAGGCTGCCCGCGCGCACGTCAAGCCCCTGGCTGCCGACGATGCTGCCCTGGTTATCGAGCGCACCGACACTAACCAGTTTCAAAGCGCCTGTGGCATTGATCTGACCGCTCTGCGTCTGGGTGATGCTGGATCCGTTGAGTGTGAGTGCCTTCTCGGCGTGCACGCTGCCGCTGTTGACGAGCGCACCGTCGGCAATCACCGTAAGGCCGCCATCACCGTGCAGCGAGCCGGTTGGATAGACCGCCCAGCGCATGCAGCTGCGCATCACCGCGAGCGTAGAGTTCGCCACTGTTGTCTAGCGATTGAGCAACCGCATTCAGGCCGGTGACGGTAAGCTGGCCTTGCTGCCGCAGTGCGCCCTGCGCACGCACGGTCAACGTGCCTGCGACGACGGAGTTACCGGCCAGTAGCGCGTCGGCCGTGCTGGTGATCGAAGCGTCCCCCTGCTGCGTACCCAACTCACCATGACTGACGATGCCCACCGCATTGACGGTTAGGTTGCGGTTGGCGACAAGGCTGCCGTCATTGGTGAGGTCACCTGCGGTCGCCACGAACAGATCGCCACCGGCGAAGGCGACGCCACCCGCCGCGTTGGCAAGGCGTGCCGCCTGCAGATCGAGACGCTCGCCAGAGAGCACGACCGCCGCGTTGTTGAGCTGGTTGGCCGCGCGCACGGCGACATCGCCACCGCCCTGCACGGCGCCAGCAAGATTCGCGTCGCCGCGACTGGCGATAGCCAGTGTGCCGGCCGCGTCCACGACGCCACTGCTGTTTACCGCACCGGCATCGAGCGCGAGGCCATTCCCCGCGTGCAGCGTGCTCGCCGCCGTCGTTTCGAACAGGCCTGCCGTGACGATATTTCCGTTACCGCCGAGGCTGTAAATCGTGCCGTCGTTATGCAGCGTGCCCGAGCGCAGGTCGAAGGACTGCCCGGCATAGAGCTGGCCGGTGTTGCTGAAGCTTCCCGGTGTCGAGAGGGATACGTTGTTGGAGGCCACGGTCGTGCCGCCGAGGCGCACTTCACCCGCGCTGGTCAGCTCGAGGTCTCCCGCCTGCGCGGCGATCACACCGCTACTCACGACGCCCACGCCGGCCTCCGTGCCGACGAGACGGATCTTCTGCGCATACATGCCACCCAGCGCGGCGACGTCGATCGCGACGGCCGGACGATTGGCGTCCACGGCATTGGCGCGTACGCTGCCGTCGATGAAGTTGGCATCGTTGCTGCCGGTGACGATGTTGAGGTCCTTCGCCCAGAGCTGACCGTTCACCTGCACCGCGCGAGCGATGATGTCGGTGCGATCGGCGACGGAACCGTCAAGCCCGCCGCTGCCGATGGTGACGCTGCCACCGGTGACATGGAACGCGTCCAGGCTACCGCTGCCGCCGAACACGGGCGTGCCGGTGGTGAGCGTGAAGCGCTGGCTGTTGATGACGCCGCAGCCATCGCAGGTGATGCCATAAGGATTGGCGATCACCACCGGCGCGGCCTGGCCGCCCACTTCGATAAAGCCGCGCAGGCTGCTCGGCAGCGACGAGGTCACCTCGTTGAGGATCAGCGACGCGGCGCCGCCCTTGAGGTTGTCGTTGCCGGCGATGTAGCCGCCCAGCTGGGTACGGACGATGCCGGGGCTGTTATTGAGGATGACGCCGCGCTGATCCACGTCGAAACGCTGGTATTTGTTGTGCGATACGCCACGCGCGTTGGGCGCGACGATATCCACCACCGGCACGCCGTTGGCTGCCGAATCCATCCGCGGGCGGTTCGCTCCCGCCGCGGCGTCGGGCACCTGCTGGGCCCACGACACTACCGGGATGCCGACTGCGGCCAGGGTGATTGCCAGCACCAGGCTGCGCACCACCATCATCGTTTCCTTGATCGTCTTCATGACTATCCTCGTATCGGACGTCCGCCTGGACGCCCCTACTCGTGTTTCAGTACTGATAGATGAGCTGGAAGCCCGTCGTCGGCTGTTCGGTATCGAATCCGCGGGGCGCATGGATGCGTCGTCCCGCGAAGAGCTCCCAGCTCAGCCCGCCGTAGCTGCCGCGAAGTCCTAGGACCGCGCCAGCAAGCTGGCGATGACCCGCCTGCGTCGAAGGCCCCGCCACGCGACCGAGATCCACGCCCAGATAGGGCGCGACCATGCCGAGGGGCAGCGTGAGCGTGTTGCGCAGATAGGCGCCGCGTTCGCCGGCCAGCGTCTGCTCGCCGTCGAAGCCACGCACCGAGTAGCGCCCGCCGATGGTGATGAGCTCGGCGGCGGGAAGATGATCGGTGGAGCGCTGCACGCGCAGGCTGCTGTCCCAGATCGCCTGGAGGCTACCCAGGGCCAACGGCTTGCTCAACGAGAGGTCGAGCGTGGTCAGGCGGTAACGGTTGGTCGGATAGCCGACCTGCGGGTCATAACCGATCCACTGGCTGCCGAACCATGGCGTGCCGCGCTGATAACCGAGACGCGCATCGATCTGCGCCTGGCCGATGTAATGGCGATGCACCAGCGCGAGCTCGGCACTCGCCACACGCTGACGCTGGATCCCGACTTCGACGCCCTGGATATAGCTGTGCGCGCTGCGTGCAGCGAGTCGCATTTCGACCGAGGTCTTGCTCGAGGTGCCGCGTGTCAGCAGACGCTGCACGGTGATGTCGCTCGAGGTGGAGCTGCCAGTCGAACGGAACCGGCTGTTGAAGCCTTCGATCCATTGCTGGTAGCGATACGTCGACACCGATCCACTGAACGTCCACCAGCCCAGTGGAACGCTGTACGTGGCGTTCTCGCTGAAGGTGCTGCCGCCATAGGGATGGGTGAACAGCGCGTGCCCTGCGCCGATCGAGAACAGGTCATTCAATCCGAGCGGGTTGTCGAGCGAGACGTTGAGATTGCCTTGATAACGGCCGGTGCCCTTGAGCCCGGCGTCGCCCGTGTAGACCACGACATGCCACCGGCGCGTCGTGTGCACCGTGAGCACCACGTCGGATTCGCCAACCTGCTCCCCGGGCGCGATGTCCATGGTCACGTCCTGCGACGGAACGCGCTTGAGCTGCTCGAGACCCTGTTCGATCGCATGCAGGTTGAGCAGGTCGCCTTCGTGGATCGGAAACGCCGTGCGCCAGTCAAGCTCCGGCGAGCCTTCGGCAAACCGGACATGCCGCAGGATGCCCGGCACGAGGAGCATGCGCAGATGACCCTGCGAAATGTCCTGCGTCGGCACACCGACCCGCGTCGTGACATAGCCACGCGCGATCAGCAGGTTCGACAGACGATGCTGCAGGGCTTCCAGACCCTCACGGCCGACGCACTGGCCGATGAAACGGTCGAGGTAGCGTTGCGCCCACGCGAAATCCGCCAGCCGCTCGCCTTCCAGGCGAAGGCTTTGCAGCGGAAAGCATAGGGATTCCTTCGGCAAGGGCGCATCCAGCAGCTCGACCTGGGTCGGCGGCGGGGCCTGAAACGGCGCCTCCTGGCGCTCGGTTTCCTTCTGGTCGAGTTGCTGCGCGCGACGCAGCTGCTCTTGCTTGTCCAACGTGGTCTGCTGCGCCGCCACCGTAACGCTGGCACCGCCCGCAAACAGGAAAATCAGCCCGTACACCGTTGTGCGCCAACGGCCACCCCCTGCAACCCGCATCTTGCTACTACTCCAAACCGTCCTGGTTCATGGCACGCGGGAACCCTCTCGGGTGGCCGCGCCCGGCTCTTCAATGAGCCTAATTGGCAGGGAGCGTAAGAACTTTAGGGGAGATTTCGCAAGAATCGGTGAGCCGCGTCACGCTACGACGGGGCTTGAGCCTCAGTTGGTCTTCGCCGGAATGATCAACATCGCGTCGCCGTATGAGAAAAAGCGGTAACGCTGCAGCACGGCGTAGCGGTACGACTCCAGGATCGCTTCCTTGCCGGCCAGGGCCGAGACGAGCATCAGCAAGGTCGACTGCGGCAGGTGGAAGTTGGTGATCAGCGCATCGACGCTGGTGATCTTGTAGCCGGGGAAGATGAAGATCTGGGTTTCCCCTGCGAAGGGGCGCAAGACACCCTCGACGGTGGCGCTTTCCAGGGCCCGGACAACCGTGGTGCCTACGGCGATGACACGGCCACCCGCTGCACGCGTCTCGCGGATTTTCTCTACCAGACCGGCGCCGACGTTGAGCCACTCGCGGTGCATCACATGGTCGCGAACATCCTCGGCGCGCATCGGCTGGAAGGTGCCCGCGCCGACATGCAAGGTGACGTAGCCCGTCTCGACACCGCGCTCGCGGAGCTTGCCGAGTAGTTCCTCGTCGAAGTGAAGCCCCGCGGTCGGTGCGGCAACCGCGCCTGGCTCGCGGGCGAAAACGGTCTGGTAGCGCTCGTTATCCGCCGCCTCGGCACCGCGCTCGATATACGGCGGCAGCGGCATCTCGCCCAGGCGCGAAAGCAGACGCTCCAGCGGCTCCTGGCTCTCGAAGCGCAGAAGGAAGAACTCGCCCTCGCGACCGAGCACGGTGACCATGCTGCCGTCGGCGAGCTCGATCCGGCCGCCCTCCTTGGGCTTCTTGCTCACGCCCAGCTGGGCGCGGGCCTCGTGCGGACCGGTGACCCGTTCGATCAGGATCTCCACCGCACCGCCCGATTCCTTCCGGCCGTAAAGGCGCGCCGGGAGGACCCGGGTGTCGTTGAAGATCAGGAGGTCGCCGGGCTGCAGCATTTCCGGCAGCTCGTAGAACTTCCTGTCCTTCTTTGTGTGCGCACCCACATCGACCACGAGCAGCCGGCTCCCCGAGCGCCGGACCAGGGGGGCCTGGGCGATCAGGTCGGGAGGCAGGTCGAAGTCGAAGTCGGATTTCTTCACGAGGGGGCATTTCGGGAGGCGGGTGGGAGATTATCGCCCATCCCGGCCTGCCAGGAGTCTTCTGTAGGAGCCGCTTCAGCGGCGATAGCCAGATCGTCGAAATCTGGCCCGCTGCCGCGGGATCGCCGATGAATCGGCTCCTACAGGGCTGCTGGCCTGGGCCTGCGGCGGCGGAAGAGGAAGACCAGGCCAGCCAGGGCCAGCACGAACACCGCGATCTCGACGGCCAGGTAATTGCGGACAAAATGCTTCACCGCCCTCACCTGCTCGGCGCGTTTCAGCTTGCGGGCGCTGGCGAAATCGGGCTCTTCGCAGTTCCGGCCGAAGTCGGCGGCCCATTCCACGTAGGGGCCCTTCTTCACATAGCGGGCGTAGTAAGCCCGGACGCGTCGCTGGCGCTCGTTCAGCGGCTTGGTCGTGTCTCCGTCAGTGGCTTCGTTGTAGTCCGGCGGCCCTTCGAGCATCCAGTTCGTCGCCTTGCAAAGCGTGGCGGCGAAAGCCTGCGAGCGCGGCGGCAGCAATTCGGCAGCGGACACGGCCCGGTCGGCAGCGAGATAGCGGTAGTGATAGCGCCTATCCGGCTGGGCTGCGCTGTCGTTGAAACGCTGGCGCTCGCCGGCTGTGACCAGGTCGCCCTTCAGTGTCTCCGCGCTTTGCCCGCTACCACCCTGGTAAACGCCACCGTTGTCACCGTAGTCAGGACCCTGCTCGTAGCCCAGCAGTTCCATGCCATATTCGCGAGCGATTTTCGCTGCCGCGTAACGCGCTTCGGCCTTGCCGATGCCGGTCCAGGCGGCGTCGCCATCGTGCACGGCCTTCGCATAGGCCTTCGCCGCGGCGCGAAGATCGATATCCGCGGGGTGCGACGGGGTATCCGAATCCGGATCCGAATACAGCTCGGGTTCCGGCGGGAACGACGGACGGGTCGCCCCGGACGGAAAATAAGCATAGGCGTCGTCGAAACGGGCAGCGCGCATCAGCCGCCGCGCGAGCAGCCAGCGCAGGCGGTCGTTAAGTGCGAGCGGTTCGACAGGACGATTCTTGTCCGGCGGCGTCGCAGGGGGCGGCGATGCCGGCACGTTGGCATCGACGAACGTTTTCAGCTCATCGACGGTCAACACGCGCTCGGCGACGTAGTTCATGTCGTTGCCGAAGCCGGTGCCCGAGACGCCGATATCCCCGCGATCGTAGTCGTTGCCGTCGCCACCGACCGACGAGGCGACCTGGTACATCCGCGCCATCGCTTCCACGTATTCACCGCGCGCCAGTGCGAGCACGCCGCTTTCACCGACGAGGCGATGCGCGCCATCGCGCTCAAGCGCGGCTTTGGGGTCATCCGCCTTCGGAAAGGCCTTCGCCGCTTCGGCATAGAAGCGGGCTGCGCTTTCGCGATCACCCTTGCGCATGGCGAGCTTTGCACGGACCCAGCTCGCGAGCGGTCCGTCGACCTTCGTCAACACGGCCTCGGCCTCGTCATAACGGCCCATCGAGTACAGGAGTGAGGCGAGCCGATCGCCAGCTGCGACCTTGTCTGGACCTGCCGCCCGGATCGCATCTACCAACCCAGTCACCGCGGTCTGGTTGCTGTCGACGCCTTCCGAACTGAATGATGCGATGGCATAGGTCACCAACAGTCGCCGCGACACCGGGCCGTCAATCAGTGCCCGGACCTGGTCATCGTTGCCGAGCACCGCACTGGCGATCGATGCCAGTGACTGCACGGCGTTCGTCGAACCGTGGCCTGCCTGCGCGGCATAAAGCGCGATCGCGTGTTTCAGGTCGGCAGCCGACAGTGCCTGCGTGCAGGAAGCCGCGTTGTAGAGGTCGACCCACACACAAGGCTTCCCTTCCGCGTAGAGGCTCAATCGCGCTTCCTCGCCGAAGCTGGCCACGGCCAGCCCCTGGACGTCGGACGCACCCGCGAGTACCCGCGTCCTTGTCTGCTGGAATGCCTTGGCCGCCGCATCGCGATGCGAGGCGAAGGCCGGTGTGCCGGCGGCTTTTGCGGCACGCAACGCATGGACCTCGCCAAGCATGTAAGCGGCCCAGGCGCCACGGCGCGGTGCCTGGTCGGGCGCAAGTGCAAGGACCTGTTCGAAGCGCGCCTGTGCCGCATCGAGAGCAGCCGCATCGAACACGGCACAGGGCGGTTTGCTTAGGCTTTCGCCGTACTCACTTTCCGGCGCGGCGGGACACGCCGCGATGGCCCGCTTCCAGTCCACCGCGCCCGCGACATAGGCACGCAGGTCGGGAGGAAGATCCGCGCCGGCTGCGAACGCTTCCGCACCGGATTCGGCGGCGGAAAGCGTCTTCACACGCTCGGTCAGCTCCGGGGTCAGGTCGGGCCTGGCTTTGCCGGCATCGTCGTACGGACCGCTCTCGACAGCCTGCAAGCCGTCGGTCGCCGGCAGGAGATGCGACGCTTCGAAGGCGAAGCTGTTCTGCGGCACCACGTTCAACGTGGCGGCGCGATCGTCGAGCATCTGCGTCGGGAAATCCGGACCACAGGCCCAGGCCACGGCACCGACAGCGGCGATCGCCAGTCCGATCGCGAGCGACTTGTGCTTCATCATGAAACGGGCGTTCCTTGTGAGGGTGTCGGTGAAAGTGTGAGGGGCGTGCCGGCCTTGCAACGGGCCCAGCCGATCGAGCGCCGTGTTTGCGCCTTCAGCGGGCGAGCGCCGTCGGCTATCAGTTCGAGCGCGTTGTCGATGCGCTGCAGTCGATAACCGTCGATGCCGTCGGCCACGTCGCAGGACGAAGGCAACGCGACGCGCTGCGGCGGTACCGCATCGGTCGCGGTGGCGTTTTCCAACATCACCTCGAACGGTGCGTCCGCGGTCATGCCCGGCTGCAGCGTGATCGCCAAGGGGCGCGTGTCGAGTTGACCGAGGACGACACCTCGCCAGGTGGCCAGGCTCCATGCGCGCGTATCGTCCACGGTAGGCAAACGAAACCACACCACGCCGACGAGACCGCGCGGGCGATCTTTCCTCAGGTGCGCGACGAACGCCATGAGGGTATCGGGCGCCGCATACAGCTCCGCCGAGCTCGCGCCGGCGGCCAGGGCGGCTCGTTCGCTTTCAACGGCGAGCAGGCTGCCGTCTTCGTTCCAGCTCACGCGCGAACCATACGTGGGCAGGGCGACGCGAAACGGCTTGCGGGTATGCGTGGCGAACTCATCCAGCCAGCGGTCGGCGACCACCGGATCAAACAAGCCCGCCTGCGGTGCCTGCACGGCATGCACCTGCAGCACGGACTCGTCCGGCACGGCCAGCAAGGCATCGAGGTCGCGCGAGCCGATCCAGGTCGGCAAGGCGGTGATCGAGAGCGGCAGCGCACCGAGTCGCGAGCGCAGTGCCGCCAGGAAAGTTGTATAGGCTGGCAGGCGTGCGGTCGGGCAGTCGTAGTCGATCTCGATGCCAGCCAGCTGCGTGGAAGGCCGGCCAGCCGTGAGCGCCGCGATGCGCCCAGCCAGCACATGGCCGTCGAAGCTCGCCAATCGCCCGTCGATACGCACGACCAGCACGACCGGCCGGCCGCTGCGATCCAGTGCGTCCCTGTCCGGCGAAAACGTATGGAACGCTCCGTTGCGATCGGCCTGTGCGACTAGCACCCGCCAGCTACGAACGAGGTCCGTGGAGCTGGACATGGCCTCCCGCAAGGCCGGCGTCCACTGTCGTTGCCACACATACGCGTCGTGGGTCAGCGGCGCGGGCGCGCGACCACAGGCGGCGACAATCGCCGCGATCGTGACGATCGCCAGGGTCCGCAGGATGTGGGCCACTCCGATGGCTCCCCAAACGCGCGCCGGAAGCGGCGCGCTACGGTCGCATTGTAGCGGTCAGAGCCAGCCTTTCTGACGCGCCAGCCGGAAGGCTTCGATGCGGTTCCCGGCACCCAGCTTGCCAATGGCTTCGGACAGGTAATTGCGCACCGTGCCATGCGAAAGATTCAGCTGCGTACCGATATCGCTGGCCGAGAGCCCCTCCCCTGCCAGACGCAACACCTGCCGCTCGCGATCGTTCAGGGGATCGGCCTCGGACCATGCTTCAAGCGCCAGCTGTGGATCGATGGCGCGACCGCCACGGTGGACCATGCGCAGGGCCTCGGCAAGGTTCTCCGCGGGAGCATCCTTGAGGAGGTAGCCACTCACCCCGGCATCCAGCGCACGGCGGAGGAAGCCCGGCCGGGCGAAGGTTGTCACGATGATCACTTTCATCGGCAACTCGTGGCGATGAATGCGCTGGGCGATTTCCAGGCCGGTGAGACCGGGCATCTCGATGTCGGTCACCAGCACGTCGGGCTTGAGCCGCTGCAGCTCGCGCCACGCGCTCTCACCGTCGGCCGCCGAGCCGAGCACCTCGATATCGGATTCCAGGTTGAGCAGCGCCGACAAGGCGCCACGCACCATGGCCTGATCTTCGGCAATCAAGACGCGGATCATGCCGGACTCCCCTGCAACACCTGCGGCAAAGCCAGGCCGATCTCGAGCGCCGTGCCCTGCTTCACCGGCGAGTCGATGGCCAGCCGGCCACCCACCTGCCGCACACGCTCGCGCATGCCGGAAACCCCATTGCCGTGCGCGGCGAGTCCGCCACAACCGTTGTCCGTGATGCGCATCGAAAAATCCTGTCCGTTACGGGTAATGACCACGCGCGCTTCGGTCGCGTGCGAGTGTCGGTGAATATTGGTGATCGCTTCGCGCAGCACCAGCGAGAGTGCCGCTTCCGTCGTTTCGGGCAAGGCGAGACGTTCGGGCATGACCACGTCCAAGGCGATACCGGAGGCCTCGAGCATGAGGCGGGCGGAAACCAGTTCGCTGCCGAGGTCCCCCGCGCGCATGCCGGTGACGGCGCTACGCACTTCGGCGAGGGTATGACGCGCGACGCGCTCGACTTCTTCCATCTCCTGCTGGGCACGCGCGGGATCGACGAGTGCCAACCGCTTGGCGAGTTCGGACTTCAGGGTGATCAGGGACAACGTGTGGCCGAGCAGGTCATGCAGGTCGCGGCCGATGCGCTCGCGTTCGGCCAACGTCGCCAACCGCCGCACTTCATTCTGGGACAGACGCAGTTCCACATCGCGACGTGCGCCACGCACGTAGAGGAAGTTGCTGAAACCGGCGGCAAGGCCGGCGCCGAAGACGATGGCAACATGGAGCAACGGCACGCCGAAGGCATACACCCAAACCAGCGTGACGACGGTGGAAACGCCCACGCCAATAAGCCAGTACCGCGCCTTCGGTGCATAAGCCAACAGCGTCACACCGATGATCACGTAACCCAGCGACAGCGGATTGACCGGCCACAGGACAAAACCCATCACGACAATGCTTGCCGCGTGGAATACCAGGCGTCGCAGCGGCTGGATGTACACGCCCATGTAACAGACCAGGTAAACGAGGATCGACACCAACGTCGGTCCGAACCACGCCCAGTCGAAACGCTTGAGCGCGAGCGGCCCCTGGATCAGCGCGATCAGCCAGAACACCTGCAGGCCGGCCTGCCAGCGCAGATAGGTCGGCGAGCGCAGGCTGCCGAGCAGGGAATCCGGGCGGGCCGATGGTAGTCGCATCACGAGATCGACCGCGGCTCGAGCCCGAGGGAATCGGGCTGCGTCGTGGGCGCAAGACGTCGGTCGGCCGCGGTCAACGGCACGGTAATGCGCACGCGCGTGCCCTTGCCACGCTCCGATTCGAAGGCAAGCGTGCCACCCAGCGCACGCACACGCTCGCGCATGCCACAGATGCCGTTGCCCTCGGTGCTTGCACCGCCATTCCCGTTGTCGGCGATGCACAAGGTCAGTTCACTCCCCTTGACCTCGACGCGGGCTTCCGCGGACGAGGCGCGTGCATGGCGATGAATATTCGTCACGGCCTCGCGCAGGATGAGCGCAAGACCGGCTTCCAGGCGTTCGGGCAGTTCGGGCAGGTTGCTCACGTAATCGAATTGCACCATCGAGGCGTTGAGCAACAACCGGGCGGAAGCAAGCTCGCCGGCAAGGCCTGTGGCGCGGATACCCGTCACGGCCGAGCGCACTTCGGCAAGCGCATGGCGAGCCACGGATTCGGCCTCTTCCATTTCACGGCGCGCGGCATTCGTATCGCGATCGATCAGGCGGCGTGACAGCTCCAGCTTGAGCGTTATTAACGAAAGCGTGTGGCCGAGCAGGTCGTGCAGATCGCGTCCGATGCGTTCGCGCTCGGCCATCGCCGCCAGGCGACGCACTTCGTCATGCGAAAGCTTGAGCTCGGCGTCGCGCTGCGCATTGAACCGGTAAATGACGTTGATCGAACCCACGGAGAGCGCGATGAAGCAGATCGTCGCCAGGATGGACGGCGGCCAGGCATAGATAAACGTGCCCGCCAGTGCGAAGCCACCGATCACGATCCCCATGCCGGTATAGCAACGCTTGGGCGAACCTTCGAAGCCCATGATCGCGCACGCATAGATCATGAAGCACGCGCCACCGCTCGCGTTGATACCCATGATCGAATAAGCCAGCAAGGCGGCGGCTGCGGCGAACCAGGGGGCCTGGCGAATCGGCCGGATGTAACTTATCGCGTAGATGCCCAGGAAGAGCGGAAAGGCCGTCAGGGTCGCCAGCCACCAGTGCGGGTTGAGCTTCTGCGCGAAGACCAGGTCGCCGAAGACATAAACCGTCCACACGAGGTTGAAGAGGCTGGCCAGGCGCAACCGCGGCTTCTCGTGAAAGCGGTTCCAGAGCGAATCCGGTGTCGGCTGGAACCAGGAGCGAGCCATGCGGGTATCCGAGGAAAGGCGTGCATTCATGCTACTTCAACCGTAGCGACGCAGGCGACGCGCTGCCAGCAGGAGGAAGGCCGCCGTGAAGCCGACCAGCACCAGCACGTGGATCAGGACGCCACCCTGACCGAGCCCCACCACCGACAAGGCGATCTGGTCGAGGTGGTAGGCCGGCCAGATCGGCCCGATCGACTGTATGAAGGAAGGCATGATCGACAGCGGGAACCACAGCCCGGACAGGAAGGCCATCGGCAGATAGACCAGGTTGACCACGCCGGGGGCGCCCTGCCCCTTGACCAGCGTACCGATCAGCAAGCCGAGTGCGCAGAACGGCAGCACACCGAGCACTTGCAGTACGAAGAACGTGGCGAGTCGTGACGCAGGCAACGACACGCCGGCCAGGAACACCGCCATGCACAGCAGGATGATCGAGACGACGCCAGCGACGAGCATCGCCATGCACATCTTGCCAAGCAGGTAAGCACCGGGCGGCATCGGCATGGCGCGCTTGAGCGTGAGCAGACCGGTGTCGCGTTCGAGCGCCAGCGACACGCCGAATCCGAACAGACCCGGCGCCATCACGCCGAACGTGCCGTACGACGCAAGCAGGTAACGCGGCGCGTCCGCGCTGTTCGAGTGCGCAAGAAAGATGCCGAACATGAGGTAGAACACGGACGGAAACAGAAGTGTCGGCAGGAGGAATCCCGGATTGCGCAGGTAACGCAGGCATTCCGACTTCGCTTCCTGCACATAGGCGTTGACCAGGCGGCCCGTTTTCATCACCGGCGTGGCAATGCTGTCGATGGTGTTCATGCGGCCTCCTGGGAAAGATCGGTCGACTCGGTTTCGCGGGTGATTTCGGTGAAGGCCTCAGCCAGGCCGGCACGCTGCACTTCAAGCTCGCTCAGGTGCGCATCGGCGTCGAGCAAGCGACGCACCACGCTCTCGGCTTGGGCGGTGGCGATGGCAAGACGACCTTGCACCAACTCCACCGACAGCACGTCCGGCCACGCGGCGACGACCGTGGCGTCGGTCGATGTGATGCAACGGATACGACGTACCGCGACGTGGGCACGCAGGGCGTCCACCGTGCCTTCGGAAACCACACGGCCCTTGGCGATCACGCAGACACGATCAGCCAGCGCCTCGGCTTCTTCCAGGTAGTGCGTGGTGAGGACGACGGCGCAACCTTCGGCCACAGCCTTGCGAATCGCCGCCCAGAGCCCTTGCCTGGCGACGATGTCCATCCCGACCGTCGGTTCGTCGAGGAAGAGGATTTCCGGCCGACCCGCCAGCGCCATGGCGAACTGCACGCGTCGCTGCTGGCCGCCGGACAGACTGGCGTAGCGGCGTCCCAACAGATCGGCGATTCCGGCCAGGTTCGCGCAATCGGCGACCGACCTCGGCGCCGGGTAATAGCTGGCGGTGAGACTGATCAGCTCGCCCACCTTCAGGGTCGGTGGCAAGGCTGCCGACTGCAGCATCACCCCGATGCGCCGACGTGCCTCGATGTCCTGTGGATCGCGCCCGAACAGGCTGACGCTACCGCTGTCCGCCCGGTGCAGGCCGAGGAGCAGGCCGATGCTGGTGCTCTTGCCGGCGCCGTTGGGCCCCAACAGCGCGAGCAGTTCGCCGCGGTGAATTTGCAGGTCAATACCATCCAGCGCGACGATGGCGCCGTAGCGCTTGCCGACCTGGTCCAGACGCGCAATGCAGGTGTCGTTGTTCATGGTGTCCTCCCTTGCGTCGCAACATATTCGGTCGCAACCCCTTGGCGGCAGTCGCTTGCGTCATTGTGCGGATGTGACAAGCGTCACCCGGGGGTTACGCGGCCAAAAACCGCGTGATATGCTGGGGGAATAATCCCTTTACATATAGACACTTAGCGGCGTCTTAAGGGATCGGTCCGAACAGTGCCGCGTCATTCGAAGTAAGGAGTGGGTTATGGACGTCATCGGTCTTCTGCGCGAGATGCGCGACTTTGGCGGTACGCCGCGTACGCGGGGCCTGGCGGACGCCACGGTCGAGCGATTTGCCGGCATCGACCCCTCCCTGGTCCAGGCCATCGAAGAGGCCGTCGCCTACCACCAGGCACTCCGCGCCGAGATGGGCGATTTCCTGCGTATGGACGAGGCTGCGCAGATCGACCATCTGCAGTGTGGCCTGGTCAACTTCTACCCGGACGACGGCGTGAACCCGTACGTGCCCGCAGCCGCGCGCGGCCCGTGGGTGATCACGCTCAAGGGCGCCGTGATCCACGACAACGGCGGCTACGGCATGCTCGGCTTCGGTCACAACCCGCAGCACATCCTGGATGCGATGGCGCGCCCGCAGGTCATGGCCAACGTCATGACCGCGAACGTCTCGCAGGTGCGCCTGTGCGACGCGCTGAACAAGGAACTCGGCCGCCATCGCGGTGGTAGCCCGTATTCGCACTTCCTCTGCCTGAACTCGGGCTCGGAGTCGGTGACGCTTGCCGGCCGCATCGCCGACGTCAATGCGCGCGTCATGACCGACCCGGGCGCACGTCATGCCGGTCGCACCATCAAGCGTCTGGCGGTGAAGGGTGCCTTCCACGGTCGTACCGAGCGCCCGGCGATCTACTCCGACTCCTCGCGCCGCAACTACCAGCAGCATCTGGCCAGCTTCCGCAACGAAGACACCCTGATCACCGTCGAGCCGTACAACGTGGCCGCGCTGAAGGCCGTCTTCGCCGAGGCCGACCGCCAGGGTTGGTTCATCGAGGCGATGTTCCTCGAGCCCGTGATGGGTGAAGGCGATCCGGGTCGTGCTCTCACGCCGGAGTTCTACGCCGCCGCACGTGAGCTCACGCGCGAGCACGGGACCCTGCTCCTGGTCGATTCGATCCAGGCTGGGCTGCGTGCGCACGGCGTGCTGTCCATCATCGATTACCCGGGCTTCGAATCCCTGGAAGCGCCGGACATGGAGACCTTCTCCAAGGCACTCAACGCCGGCCAGTATCCGCTGTCGGTGCTCGCGGTTTCGGATCGCGTCGCCGGCCTGTATCGCAAGGGCATCTACGGCAACACGATGACCGCGAATCCGCGTGCCCTCGACGTCGCCGTCGCCACGCTCGCGGAACTCACCGACGAGGTTCGCGCGAACATTCGTGAGAAAGGCCAGGAATTCCTGCAGAAGCTGGAAGGCCTCAAGAACGAACTCGGCGGCATGATCACCAAGGTCCAGGGCACCGGCCTGTTGTTCTCCTGCGAACTGGCGACCGACTACAAGTGCTACGGCGAAGGCTCGACCGAGGAATACATGCGCGAGCGCGGCGTAGGCGTGATCCACGGTGGTGCCAACTCGCTGCGTTTCACTCCGCATTTCCGGGTGACGAGCGCCGAGGTGGACCTCATCGTCGAGGAAATCCGCCATGCGCTGAAAGAAGGCCCGCGACGTTCGGCGTCGTCGAACAAGGCGGCCTGAGACGGCGCCGCTTTCTCTGTAGGAGCCGATTCATCGGCGATTGGGTGCTCGCCAGACCCTTACCCGCTGCCGCGGGATCGCCGATGAATCGGCTCCTACATTATTTAGGTCGACAGAGGTAAGCTCGGACGCGCCGGATTCGCCCGGCGTCACGTAGGGGTTTGCCATGTGTATGCAGCTTCGTGTCCTTGCCGTTGCTTCCCTGCTCGCCTTTTCCGCCGGTGCGATGGCCGCTCCACAGGCGGCCGCAAAAAAAGAACTGACGCCGCAGCAACAGCGCATGTCGACATGCAATACGCAGGCGACCGGCAAGAAGGGCGATGAGCGCAAGACCTTCATGAGCAGCTGCCTGAAGGGCGATGCGGCAGCGCCGGCCAAGCAGACCCAACAGCAGAAGATGACCTCCTGCAACAAGGACGCCTCGGCCAAGAGCCTGAAGGGCGACGAGCGCAAGGCCTTCATGAGCACCTGCCTGAAGGGTTGAGCGATCCGTGGCCCATGTAGGAGCCGATGAATCGGCTCCTACAACATGCCCGGCCCAGACAGAGGCCTCTCACATGCGACAATCGCGGCATCCCTGCCATCGACCGCATGCCATGAAAATCGTCGAAGTCCGCCACCCGCTCATCCAGCACAAGCTTGGCCTGATGCGCCGCGCCGGCATCAGCACGAAGGAGTTCCGCGAACTCGCTTCGGAAGTCGCCGCCCTGCTCACCTATGAAGCCACGGCGGACATGGAAACCGAGTGCAAGATGATCGAAGGCTGGGCCGGGCCGGTCGAAGTCACGCACATCAAGGGCAAGAAAGTCACGATCGTGCCGATTCTGCGTGCTGGTCTGGGCATGCTCACGGGTGTGCTGGAAATGATTCCCGCCGCCAAGGTGAGCGTCGTCGGCCTGCAGCGTGACGAAGAAACGCTGGAGCCGGTCGCGTACTACGAAAAGCTCAGCGGCGGCATGGACGAGCGCACGGCGATCATCGTCGATCCCATGCTCGCCACCGCCGGCACCCTGGTCGCCACGGTGGACATGCTCAAGGCCGCCGGCGCGAAGAAGATCAAGGGCCTGTTCCTCGTGGCAGCGCCCGAAGGCCTCAAGCGCATCGAGGCCGCCCACCCGGATATCGAGATCTACGTCGCCTGCATCGACGACCACCTGAACGAACTCGGTTACATCCTTCCCGGCCTGGGCGATGCCGGCGACAAGATCTTCGGGACCAAGCAGAAACCTTCCTGAGTCGTCGGGTGTGTCACATCGCCCTGTCATAAATTCGCGGCACACTTCGCCGGCGGACTCGACAGGGGGAACGCCGCGCAGGGGATTGCGGGGTGCTTCGGGTCGCATACATCTCAACGACTCGAGGGGATATTCGAATGCGTTTGACCACGAAACAGCGCGCCACATGGGCGGCGCTGGCAGGCCTCATGGCCGTTCTCCCGCTGCAGGCAGCGGACCTCACCATCACCCAGTTCCGCGTTCGCGGGCCGGCCGGCGGCAACGACGAATTCGTCGAAGTGCAGAACACAGGCACGGCGGCACTGGACGTTTCCGGCTACAAACTCAATGCGTCCAACGCAGCCGGTACGACCGGGACACGTTTCACCTTCCCCGCCGGCACATCGGTGGCGCCGGGCTGCTTCCTGCTGCTGGCGAATACGGCCGCGTCCGGTTACTCCGGCAGTGTCACGCCTGATCTGAAGTATTCGACCGGCATCACCGATGACGGCGGCCTCGCAGTGCTCAATGCCTCCGGTGCGCTGATCGACCAGGTCGGCCTGAGCACCGGCTCGGCCTACAAGCTGGGCACGCCGCTGGCCAGCCTGGGCAGCACCAACGCCGACCAGGGCTATGGCCGCAAGACGAACCCGGCGGGCTTCCCGCAGTCCAGTGGCGACAACTCGGCGGATTGGGTCAAGGTTGCGCCGACCGCGCCGCGTGCGAGCACCTCGCCGTGCGTCGCACAGGGGCCGAGCCTGTCCATCGCCGATGCCACGGTAAGCCTGCGCAACGGCGACGACGTGACGATGCCGTTCACCGTCACGCTCAGCCAGCCGGTCACGACCGACGTCACCGTCCACGCCGCGACGGCTGACGATACGGCCACGGTCGCCGCCGGTGACTACAACGCCGTCGACACCACGCTGACGATTCCGGCAGGCACCAACACCACCACGCTCAACGTCACCGTGCACGGCGCGAAAGCCGCCGGTCCCGACAAGGCGTTCCGCGTCAACTTGAGCGACGCCACGGGTGACGTCACCATCGCCAAGAGCGCGGCGGTGGGTGCGATCCTCAACGAGATCCCTGTCGCTGCGGAAATCTGGCAGGTGACGGGCACCGGCCAGGTCTCCCCGCTGGTGGGCAAGCGCGTCGCCACGCACGCAAACGTCGTCACGGCCGTCGGTCCCGCCGGCTTCACCATCCAGACGCCGGACGATCGCGCCGACGCCGATCCGCTCACCTCCAACGGTATCTACGTGTTCACCAGCACCGCGCCGACCGTGAAATCGGGCGACGTGGTCGATGTCGAGGCCACGGTGGACAACTACTTCAGCCTGCCCGAGCTGAAGAACGCGACGATCACCACGAGCATGCACGGTGCGCACCTGCCGAAGGCCGTGGTCTTCGGTAACAGCATTCCGTCGACCGATCCGAATGCGCTCTCCTGCGGCACGACGAACTACCAGTGCTACGTCGGCATGCGCGTCACCATCGACAATGGCATGACCACGACCGGCAACCTGCGTTTCAGCAACGAGCCTTTCGCCGAGGTGTACATCACTGCGAACGGCACGCGCTCGCTGCGCAAGCCCGGCGTCCGTTACACCGTGCCGGTGCCCGATGGCGTGAACCTACCGAACTGGTCCGGTAACCCGGAAGTGTTCAAGATGAACACGGCCGACTTCGGCGCCGTTCCGGCGAACACGCCGTTCAATGCCGGCACGACCTTCAAGGCAGAAGGCGTGATGTCCTACGCGTTCGGCATGTATACCTTCGTCCCGACGAAAATCACGATCAAGAAGGCCCCCACGTTGCCGCGCGCCGTGGATTCGCGTCCGTTCTACGCCGTGCGCGTGGGCGCGTTCAACATGGAGCGTTTCTGCGATTCGGACTTCAATACGGTCTTCACCTGCAGCGGCGGTGACACCGAACCGACACCGGACGAGGTCAAGCTGAAAACACAGCGCTTGTCCGCGTACGTCGGCAGCGTGCTGAAGCTGCCGGACATCCTCTCCGTTGAGGAAGTGAAGAGCCTCGCGGTGCTGCAGGGCCTGGCCAAGCAGCTGGGTGACGACTACCCGGCGCAGTACGAAGCCATCCTCCAGCCGGGTCACGATCCGAGCGGCATCAACGTCGGCTTCCTTGTCCGCACGGACCGGGTGCGCGTGCTCGACGTGCGTCAGTTGGGTGCGGATGAAACCTGGGATGACGAAGGCTCCGTCTCGTTCCTGCACGACCATCCGCCGCTGCTGCTCACGGCCGAGGTGCCGTCGATCATCGGCCGCATGCGCGTCAACGTGATCGCGGTTCACCCGAAGGCACGCCAGAACGTGGACAAGACCGGCGACGCGGCCGATCGCGACCGCGAGAAGCGCTTCCTCCAGGCCAAGTCGCTGGCCACCCAGGTGCAGGCGATCCAGACCGATCGGAAGAACCTGCTCGCGCCGCTGCTCGTGGTGGGTGACTTCAACTCCTACCAGTTCAGCGATGGCTTCACCGATGTGGTCGGCCTGATCGCCGGCCGCTACGACGACAGCCAGAACCTGCTGAAGTTGGGCAAGAACCTGGTCAAGCCGACGCTGTGGAATGCCGTGGATTCGGTGCCCGAGCAGGACCGCTACTCGTTCCTGTTCACCGAGAACTTCGGCAACATCCAGGGCCAGGCCCCACGCCAGGTGCCGACCCATCAGGTGCTCGACAATGCCCTGCTGAACACCGTGGCGCGCGGTCTGTTCCTGAAGATGCAGTACGGTCGCGGCAACCTCGACGCTCCGGTCCAGACGCTGGACGACTCGGCGACGGCGACCGACGCTAAGAAGGCGATCGGTTCGTCCGACCATGATGGTTTCGTGGTCGACATGCTGACGCTGCCGCTGAGCTTGTTCTGATGTAGCACCAGGTGCCCGGCTGCGGCCGGGCACCTACAACCAAAGACATATGGAAATAGCGGCGCTCGGCTGAAACGATGCCGAGTGCCGCCATGGAGGCGGCGCCTGTCACTCGCAAGGACTGCGCTCATGACTCTCCCGACGAAAGCCATCCTCCCCGTTCCGTCCGTCAAAGATGCCGACGGCGAGTTCCTGCGGCCGGACATGATGCCACTGGGTCCTACCGTGGCCATCCTCTACGCGGATATGCGGGCAGGCGATACGGTTACGCTGATCTGGACGTGCGCCGACTCGGACGAAGGCCATTGGCGTGGCGAACGTATCCTCGGGTCGGACAACGAGGAATGCACATTCATCGTTCCCATCTTCAGGCTTCTCGCGGCCGAAACTTTCGTCGTCACCGCACGCTATGTCGTCAGGCGCACCCATAGCGCAACGAACGAGGAATCGGCCATCGCGTCATTCACCGTGCGCAATTACGAAACGCTCAACGAAGTCCATATCTACGACGAGTACGGCGACCTCCTCAACGGTCCTCCCCAGGATGAGCCGAAAGGCCCTATCGACCCGGGTGCCCGTGGGTTCGAAGTCGGATTTCCAGAGCCTTTCGATAAGTCCTTGCAGGCCGGCGACGAGGTCGTCATCTGGCTTCGCGGCAACGCCTACTCTCAGATCACAACGCAACTCGAACCTGCGTCGGCAGCCGTGCGTCTACGCATCACCGAGGATGCGCCAAGGCCGATTCGCTTGCGATTCGGCAGGCGACTCGTGGTTGCCAACTACGGCGACTCCTTTTGGGCATTGTGCGAAGTGGTCCGTCGAAGCGGATACATCCAGCATGAAATGGTCGGAGGTGGCTGGCAAGTCGGACGTCATGCGGAAGTCCTCTCGCCCGTACTCACGCCTGAATGGCTTGACGAACCCGTTGTTCTGGATGAACTGAGCGACGAACGCGGCGTTGCCGTATCCCTTTGGAATCAATCGGAGACGGCGGGCACGACGGTCAGGTTCTTCCTGGACGGTTCCGGCACGGAAAACTACCCGGGCGGCATCGGTGCGGCCGTGGATGGGTGGCTGTCCCGACCAATGCTCGAACAGCATCCCGACTTCGATTGCTGGCTGTATGGCGTGGCGTTTAAAGACGGCGTGGAAGTGGCGCGTTCTCCTCGGCGCTTACTTACCATCCGGCGGAGTCGCAAACCGTTGCCCTTCCCCGGCCACGACGATTCGCTTGAACGTCCACGCATTGACGGACTGACATCCGGCGCCTTGGATCTTCCAAAATTTCCGGGCGGACCAATGGCGCGCGTGCCGCACGCCGGCGGCTTCTTGGTGGGCGATCTCGTGACGATCACGTTTCGCACCGCGGATGGCCTGCTGACCTGGAGCGAATCGACGCGTGTCGCCGATGGCCACACCCATGAGGACGTCGTCTACCGAGTGGGCATGCCATTTCTCGCCTACAGTCAGGATCGGGATGGATGGCTCTACTACTCGATCAAGAGCGCGTCTGGCGGCGAACGATTCTCTCCGCTCTATGGCGTTTACATCGGCCCGTACATTCCACGCATCATTTACTACCAGGCCCTTTGGGTCATGAATAGCGAAGGTTCGGGCTACATCGAGGAGATGCTTCCCGACGCCGGCGCCCAGCTCGGACTCAGTCGGCAGAACATGCGCCTATACCTTGGTGACAAACTCGTCCTTACCTTGCAAGGACACCGCGCCGATGCGTCCATGCAAATCCATATCACCATCGATGAAGAATCGAGGGATTGGCTATGGGTTGATCTCCCGCAGGATCTTGTCAGCATGAATGCCGGCTACGGATTTTTCTATCGGGCCACCAAGATAAGCGGAAGTTATATCGAGCATACCCATTGGAAAGCCGTGTCGATTCTGCCGTGGCCCGCTGACGAGGGAGCGCCAGCGAGCCCGATCCCTACCACGCTGCCCGACATTTTCAGGGCAGCATCGTCGCTACCCCGCAGGTTTCACCCCGCGGCCGTCATTCCAACGACGAGCGCTGAGGCCCTGCGGGTACCGGTCAAGCGGCAAAGCGATCGGTCGCCTTGACCAACTCGCGCACGATGCCCGGCTCGAACGCCGAGTGCCCCGCGTCCTGCACGATCCGCAGTTCCGCCTCAGGGAAGGCGCGATGCAGGTCCCACGCACTGCGCACGGGGCACACCACGTCATAACGGCCCTGGACGATGACGGTCGGGATATGGCGGATCTTGCCAACGTCACGTAGTAGCTGCCCGTCCACTTCGAAGAAACCCGCATTGACGAAGTAGTGGCACTCGATGCGTGCGAAGGCGAGCGCGAATTCATCCTCGCCGCTGGACGCGATGTGGCCCTGGTCCTGGTAGAGGTAGCTGGTGGCACCTTCCCACACTGACCACGCGCGGGCCGCCGCGACGCGAACGGCGGGATCGCTGCTGGTCAAACGACGATGGTAGGCGCTGATCAGGTCGCCATGCTCCGCCTGCGGAATGGCAGAGAGGTAGGTCTCCCACGCGTCCGGATAGAGCATGTCGCAGCCGCCCTGGTAGAACCACTCCAGCTCCGAACGGCGCAGCATGAAGATGCCACGCAACACGAGTTCACTGACACGTGTGGGATGCGTCTCGGCGTAGGCGAGCGCGAGCGTCGATCCCCACGAACCACCGAACACCTGCCACCGGCCGATGCCGAGATGCTCGCGCAGGCGCTCGATGTCGGCGACCAGGTCCCAGGTGGTGTTGTCGGTCAGCTCGGCATGCGGCGTCGACTTGCCACAGCCACGCTGGTCGAACAGCACGATGCGGTACTTCTTCGGATCGAAGAAGCGACGGCAGCGCGGGTTAGTGCCACCGCCGGGACCGCCGTGAAGGAAGACCACCGGCTTGCCCTCGGGATTGCCACTCTCCTCGAAATAGAGCGTATGCAGCGGGGAAACCTTGAGCGTGCCGCTGTTGTAAGGCTCGATCGGCGGGTAGAGGTCGGGGGAGTCCTGGGCCATGGGGGCGGGTCTTTGTGTCGGGGAAGTGACAAGGCTAATGGGGACTCTTGCGAGACGCCACACCCTTTGCAGGAGCCGCTTCAGCGGCGATCCCGCGGCAGCGGGCCAGTTTGTGGCGAGCACCCATCGCCGATGAATCGGCTCCTACAGGAGCTTTCCGGGGTTCATGATGCCGTTCGGGTCCCAGACGGCCTTGATCCCGCGCATCAGGGCGATCTCGGCCTCGCTGCGCACACTGCCCAGCCAGGGCTTCTTGACCAGCCCGATGCCGTGCTCGGCGGAGATGCTGCCGCCGTGCCGTTGCAGCGTGTCGACGAGCAGAGACGTGACGTGCTCGCACTGCTCGACGAATACGGCGTTGTCCAGGTCGGCTGGCTTGAGCACGTTGATGTGCAGGTTGCCGTCGCCGATGTGACCGAACCAGACCACGTCGAAATGCGGATACTCCGACGACAGCAGGGCCTGCATCTCGGCCATGAAGGCTGGCACGGCCGAAATACGCACGGAAACATCGTTCTTGTAGGGCTTATGCGGTGCGAGACTCTCGGTAATGCCCTCACGGAGGCGCCAGAGCGCGGCGGCCTGCGCATCGCTCAAACTGATCGCCCCGTCCACCACCCAGCCCTCGTTGAGGCAGAGCTCGAAGAAGGACAGCGCCGCGGCCTCGGCCGTCTCGTCCGGCGCATCGAACTCGGTGACCACATAGAACGGATGCGTCTCGCCGAATGGGCGCTGCGCACCGTGGGCCAGCACATGATGCAAGGCGCGATCGGTGAAGAACTCGAATGCACCCAACGTCAGCCGATGACGGGCCTCGGCGAACACCTTCATCAGTGCATCCATCGCCGGTAGCGCCAGCAACATCACCTGCGAAGGCGGCGGGGGCGAGGTGAGACTCAGCATCGCCTCGACCACGATACCGAGCGTGCCTTCGGAGCCGATCACGAGGTGGCGGAGATCGTAGCCGGAGGCATTCTTGACCAGGCCCCGGTTGAGGTCGAGGAGCTCACCCGTACCCGTGACGACCTTGAGCCCCGCCACCCATTGGCGGGTATTGCCGTAACGGATGACACGGATGCCGCCGGCGTTGGTCGCGATGTTTCCGCCAATCTGGCAGGAACCACGGGCGGCGAAGTCCACGGGATAGAGCAGGCCGCGCTCACGCGCCGCGTTGTGCACGGCCTCGAGGGCGATGCCCGGTTGCACGGTAAGCGTACGGTCGATCGGATCGAAATCGAGGACCCGATTCATCCGATCCAGACTGACCACAATCTCACCGCGGGCCGCGACCGCGCCGCCCGACAGCCCCGTCCTGCCGCCCGACGGGACCACTGCCACGCCTTCGCCATTGGCCCAGCGGACGATGGCCTGTACCTCTTCGATCGAGGCCGGAAAGGCGATCGCCAGGGGTGCTGGCGTCCAGCGCCGCGTCCAGTCGCGACCGTGGTGCTCGAGGTCGCCGGGGTCGGTGGACAGCTTCAGCTCGGGCAGCAGGCGGGCAAGGTCGGACAGGCGCAGGTCGGTCATGGGGCTCTCGCTCGGGTGTCCTGGCAGGGTGCCAGCGCGGCAGCCATGCGTCCACTGCGCTGCAACATGGACGCCCTACTCTGGCATAGTGAGCGCCTCGCCTACGGATCTGAAGCCCGGCCATGAAGCGCACGTCGTACCCGAAAGAAGACATCAAGGTCCTGCTGCTCGAAGGCGTCAGCCGCAGCGCATTGGACACCTTCCGCCAGGCCGGTTACTCGCAGATCGAGTTCCATGAGAAGTCGCTCTCCGAGGACGATCTCAAGGAGCGCATCGCCGACGCGCACATCGTGGGCATTCGCTCCCGCACCCATCTCACGGCCGAGGTCCTCGCCGAAGCGCGCCGCCTGATCGCCGTCGGCTGCTTCTGCATCGGCACCAACCAGGTCGACACCGCAGAGGCCGAACGCCTGGGCGTGCCGGTCTTCAACGCGCCCTACTCCAACACGCGCAGCGTGGCCGAGCTGGTCATCGCCGAGACGATCATGCTGGTCCGCCGCATTCCCGAAAAGAATGCCGAGTGCCACCGCGGCGGCTGGTCGAAATCGGCCGCCGGCAGCTTCGAGGTGCGCGACAAGGTGCTCGGCATCGTCGGCTACGGCCACATCGGCACGCAGGTCGGCGTGCTCGCCGAATCGCTGGGTATGCGGGTCATCTTCCACGACGTGGAAGCCAAGCTTTCGCTGGGCAACGCGCGTCCGGCGTCCAGCCTCGAAGACCTCCTCGAGCGCGCGGACGTGGTCACCCTGCACGTGCCGGAAACCGCGCAGACCAAGAACATGATCGGTGCGGCCGAAATCGCTCGCATGCGTCCGGGCTCGATGCTGGTGAACGCCTCGCGCGGCACCGTCGTCGACATCGATGCCCTCGCCGCCGCCCTTCGTTCGAAGCACCTCGCCGGTGCGGCCATCGACGTCTTCCCCGTTGAGCCCAAGGGCAATACCGATCCCTTCGTCTCGCCGCTGGTCGGCATGGACAATGTCATCCTCACCCCGCACGTCGGCGGCAGCACCGCCGAGGCGCAGGAGAACATCGGTATCGAGGTCGCGTCCAAGCTGGTGCGTTACAGCGACAACGGCAGCACGCTTTCCGCGGTGAACTTCCCGGAAGTCTCCCTGCCCGGCCACCCGACCAGCCGTCGCCTGCTGCACATCCACCGGAACATTCCAGGCGTGCTGTCACGGGTGAACGAGGTGTTCTCGCGGGCTGCCGTAAACATCGACGGACAGTACCTGCAGACGTCCGGCCAGGTGGGCTACGTGGTGATCGACGTGACCACGACCGAAGAGCACGCCGCCTCGCTGCGCAATGAGCTGGCGGCGATCGACGGCACGCTGAAGGCGCGCGCGCTTTACTGAGGCCGCCGGGACTCGATCATCTTCCACCCGTTGCCCGACGGGTCGCGGAAGTTGGCGTCCACGGCGCCGTAGCGTTCTTCAGGTGCCTGGGTGAATTCCACGCCGCGGGCGCGCATGCGCTCGTAGGCGCCACGGCAGTCGTCCACATTGAGCACCAACGGCGGCATGGCACCCTTGGCCACGACCTCGCTCATGGTCTGCGCCGTGACCTCGTCGAGTACGGGTGCCTGTGGCTTGAACAGACCCAGTTGCAGTGAAGGCTGCTCCGGATGCTGCACTGTCAGCCAGCGGAAGTCGCCGTTCTGCGCGTCGGTATGGACGCGAAAACCAAGCTTTCCGACATAGAACTCGAGGGCTTCGTCCTGATCACGAACGTAAAGCCCGACTACTCCGATACCCTGGCTCATAAGAACTCCGGTTTGTTGGGAGCCCCTTTTTTAACAGCCTGCTCCCGCCGCCGCTTCTCCGAAACTGCGGTCGTGATGCCTGGCCGGTAAGCGGCACTGATGAAGCAATGCGGGACGCGCCCGAGGTCGTGCTGACCCGCGCGCTCAAACGCGCGCCATTCGCCGGGGCTCTTGCCATTCACATCACGGAACACCCGGCCGAAGGTGCCCAGGCTGTTCCAGCCTGTCTGCAGCGCGATCTCCAGGATCGGCAGGTCCGTATCGCGAAGCAACGCCTTCGCCCGCTCGAGTCGACGGGTAAGCAGGTAGCGGTGGGGAGGCAGGCCGAAGGCTTGTTTGAAGCATCGCGCGAAGTGCGCTTCGGAAACGTGGCTCACGCGCGCGAGACGCTCGACCGGCCAGGCCTCGGTCGAGGCGGCATCCATTCGGTCCTTTGCACGTAGCAGGCGGCGCAATAGCTCAGGGTCCACCGTCTCACCCTCGTAGGAGCCCTTGTGGGAGCCCTCTGGGAGCCCTTGTCGGAGCCCTTGTGGGAGCCGCTTCAGCGGCGATTTCATAACCGTGTCGCAAGCACCCATCGCCGATGAATCGGCTCCTACATTAGCGTTAATCGCCGCCTTCGGCGACGACGCGGGCGCGGCCGCGTTGTTTGGCCAGGTAGAGACGACGGTCTGCGACGGCAATCGCCGGCAGGATTTCGTCGCCTTCCTTGGGCACCAAGGTATGCACACCCGCGCTCAGCGTCAGCCGCTTGCCGGGACCGAGCCCGCCGTGCGGAATCATCGCCTTTTCGACAAGATCCAGGCAACGCCAGGCAAGGGCCAGGGCGGTCGCCTCGTCGGTGTCCTGCAACAACAGCACGAACTCTTCGCCACCGAACCGGCAAAGCAGGTCATCCGGATTACGGACGATGTTCGACAGTGCCGAGGCGACGCGCTTGAGGCACTCGTCGCCTTCCAGGTGACCGTAGTGGTCGTTGTACTGCTTGAAGAAATCGATATCGAGGACAACCAGCGCCAGTGTCTGCCGGCTCAGCCGCGCATCCCGCCACGCCATTTCCATGATCATGTCGAAGCGACGACGGTTGGCGACGCCGGTGAGACCGTCCTTGAACGACAGCTCTTCCAGCTCGCGCTGCATGTCCAGCAGCTTCTCTTCAGTGCGCTTGCGCTCACTGATGTCGAACATGAAACCGATGAGCGCATTCGGCGTGCCGTCGGGATTGCGCACGACATGCACCACATCGCGAATCCAGACGTATTCGCCATTCTTGGTCAGGGCGCGATAGTCGGCTTCATGATCGACACCGGCCTGCGATTGCGACACGCAGAAGTCGAAGACCCAGGCACGATCTTCCGGATGCATGCGGTCGGCCCAGTCCTGCACGGTCGCCCAGGATTGCGGCGCCCATCCCAGTAGCTCTTCAATCTGGGGGCCAATGTAGGCGAAGCTCAGTGTCGCCCATTCGATCTTCCAGGGAATCGCGCGCGTGGACTCGAGCAGGGTCTTGTAGACCCCGATGTCTTCCTCACCGATGACGTCTTCGATACTCATGGCCTGCCCTACCCCCCACTGACGGCTTCGACAGTGTAGCGGCGGACGGCTCAAAAGCTTGAGTCGCATGACCTCGGAGATTACGCCGGCTCCCCGGACGAGACATCCATGGCCTGAGCCAGGTTCGCCAGGGCTCGGCCGTACAGCGCCATGACCTGCGCAGGCTCGTCGTAATCGATACGCAGGCCGCCACGAAGTTCGCGGCGCATCAGCCGGATCATCATGGTGATCACCTCGTCCCCATATACCTCTGGCGGACGGCCGCTCACCTCGGCAAGACGGCCACGAACCGCTTCGCCATCGCTCACTACCGGGCAGATGCGATATCGGTACTCGCCCCCGATGCGATCGGGCGGCAGGTCCATGAAGCGGTCGGGGCGTTGTCGGAAAGCACCCAGAGACAAGCGGTAGGCGTTGCGACCGAAGATGGGGAGGTCGTCCGGCACCGGACCCGCCTCATCCAGTACCTGCAGTTGCGTGGCCAGCGGCAGGAGTTCGTCGATGCGATAGGTGTTAGCGACCTGGGTGTTGCCGGTCCTCACCAGGTTGGCCAGCAACTCGCCGAGGGAAGCATGGCCGATGACGGCGGCCCGTTTCGGCAACCCACCCCAGGCGCCGTCGGCACCATTGAGCAACGCTTCGATCATGGAAGCGTTCTCGAATCCTGCACCGGAGTGGATATGCATCAGCAGCTTCATGGACGGCGGCAGGATCGCTCTTGCGGCAGCGACGTAGGCGCCCACCTGGAAAGGCATATAAGTGCCGCGGTCGTCCTCCATGGTGACGCCCTCGATCGGCAAGCCGGCGAGCAGCTCCATGATCTCGAAGGTAGCGTCGCTGGCCTCGGCAAAGGCATCGCAGCCATCGACGATGTTGATGAAGATTCGCGGCGCGCCACCGTCCTCGCCCGTGATGTTCTCCCTCAACCACTGCACGCTCGCAGGCAGGCTGCGCTTGAGTGTCGGGATGTCGTACATCCCCTGCATGCCGAACGAGCTGAGGTAGATTTCGCTCACCGTATTGGGCACGCGATAGTCGCGTAGCTTCAGCTGCGAGGGATCGGGCGTGAACGTGCCGTCCGGCGAGGCGATGCCCATGGCGGTAAAGGCGAAGCAACCGGCCATGTCCGCACCCGTGTCGCGCAGGCGGATCATGAAGTCGTCGTCCACTTCCAGTTCGTCGGGCATCGCATAGTCCAGCGTGCCCAGCGAAATATTACGAAATCCGAACTCGCGCAGCCTGGGCAGGATCGCCAGCTTTTCGTCCAGGGTCTGGCCGACGCGCGATCCCACGGGGTTCTCCCGCAGGGAGAGATCGATCATGAAAGGTTCGATGCCGGCAAGGCGGCTTGCCTTGGCCCGCGCGTCGACCAATGCGGCGCGTGCGCGCTCGCGAGCTTCCAGCATCATCGTCTTCCCCTAGATGGCCGCGAGCGGCGGACACGATGGCTTTCGGCGGCTATCTGGCGATCTTGAGCGTTCCAGCCTGTCGGAAGGCTGTAAACCCGTAGGATCGGCTGAATGCCCCGGAAAACCGACCTGTCCCTTTGGCTGCCAGCCCTTCCGCGAGTCTCTACGAAATTTCGTAAAATTTCGTTGACAAGTGCCAGATAGCCCACGTACTTTCGCAAAGTCCTGGTACCTGAGAAGTCGTCATTTAATGACGGGGGCCAAGGCACGAGGGGGAACTTGCGGGGGCAGGTCGTGCGGGGGAGCGTTCGCTCGGGGGAGTGAACGCTGCTGTGTGTCGGCGTCAGGTCACCGCCAGAACCGTTTGGAACGAACAACCATTCGTTTTGGTGGCCCACCTTTCTGGGCCGATTTCGGGGAGTCATACATGCATCTGCACAGCATCCGTCGACGCGGAGGGTTTCGGCCGACCGCGTTGGCCATGGCGCTTGGTCTTTCCATCGGCGCCATCTCGCCGGTTATGGCGCAGTCCACCACTGGCGCGATCTTCGGCCAGGCTCCTGCCGCCGCCGGCGGAACGGTGAGCGTCACCAACGAAACCGGCTTCACCCGCGACGTGCCCGTCGATGCCGATGGCCGCTATCGCGTTGGCAACCTGCCCCTGGGCAACTACACCGTCAGCCTCAAGCGCGACGGCGCCGTAGTCGATTCCCGGAAAGACGTGTCGATCAAGGTCGGCGGCAGTACGGACGTGTCCTTCGTGGCCGCGGCCTCTGCAACAGCAGCCCAGTCGCTCGATTCGGTCACCGTCACCGCCAATACCCTTCCGCCCATCGACGCGACCGCGGTCGATGCCCGCACGGTTATCACGTCCGAAACCCTCGCCCGCCTGCCGCTCGGCCGTAATGCCGAAGCGATCGCCTTGCTAGCGCCGGGCGCCGTGCCAGGGTCGAGCAACCTCGGCGCCGGCCGTTATCGCACGGTGTCGTTCGGCGGCTCCGGTGCCTCGGAAAACGCCTACTACATCAACGGCTATGCGACGACCGATCCGTATCGCAATCTGGGTGGTGTTGGCCTGCCGTACGGCGCCATCGACCAGCAGGAAGTCTATACGGGCGGCTACAGCGCCAAATATGGCCGCTCCGACGGCGGCGTCATCAGCCAGGTCGGCAAGGCCGGCACGAACGACTGGCACTTTGGCGTGCAGGCGCTTTGGGAGCCGCGGTTCGCCGCGTCGACCGCCGGCAGCATTTACTACAAGAACGCCACGCTGCCCGACGGTTATGGCTACGAAGACGAAACGAAGCCCGGGACGATCTACCGCAATCGCAAAGACAACACCAAGTGGACCACCACCTACAGCGCGTATGTCGGCGGCCCGCTGATCAAGGACAAGCTGTTCTTCTTCGTGGCAGCCGAAGCGGAGAAGTCGGAAGGTACGTCTACCGCGGCTATCGATGCCAACCCGGTGGCAAATAACCACTTCACGTACAACCTGCCGAAGTACTACGCCAAGATCAACTGGAACATCAACGACTCGAATATCCTCGAGTTGACCGGCATCCATTCCACGGATGAGCAGCGCGGCACGTACTACGACTACAACTACGACACGCGTAGTCAGGGCGCCCCGCTCGGTTCCAATGCGGATACGTCCAAGCTGACGTCCAAGTACGCCATCGCCAAGTACACCAGCTACATCACCGACGACGTGACGCTGACCGCGACCTACGGCAAGAGCTGGACAGACGATTACCTGCAGAACCCGACCCCGGGTATCGACCAGCAGCCTTACATCGACCGTCCCTTCAACGAAGATCCGAGCATCATCGGCACCAATCCGTTGACGAACCTGAACACGTCGACGACGTCGCAGGATCCGGGCGCGAACAGCAAGACACGCGGTCTTCGCCTCGATCTCGAGTGGCAGTTGGGTGACCACCACCTGGCTGGCGGTATCGACAACATGCATTACCAGGGGCACAACGTCGGCACCGCCACCAGCGGTCCGGGTTACTACTGGCGCTACGGCAAGGCCTCCGATCCGACGGCGCCCATCAGCACCGCGCTGGAGGTCGGCCCGCCGGGCGGCGACGGCTATTACGTCCAGAAGCGCATTTTCTCGTCAGTGACGAGCATGTCCCTCGACCAGCGCGCCCAGTACCTGGAAGACCGCTGGCAGGTGACCGACCGCGTGCTCCTGAGCATCGGCGTGCGTAACGACCGCTTCAAGAACTTCAACGACCAGGGTCGCACCTATGTGAACAATGCGGCCCAGTGGGCGCCTCGCCTTGGCGCGGCGTGGGATGTCTTCGGCGATTCGAGCCTGAAGATCTACGGCAACTTCGGCCGTTACTTCCTTGCGCTGCCGAACAACGTCGCGGTCCGTGGTGCGTCCCCGTCGACGCTGACGCAGGAGTACTTCGTCTACACCGGCATCGACAACCTCGGTCGCCCGACCGGCCTGACGCCCATCGGTGCCGGCCCCCGGTCTCCCGATGGCGAATACGGCCAGCCCGTCGATCCGGAATCGGTTACGGCGCGTGACCTCCACTCGCAATACCAGGACGAAGGCATCGTCGGCTTCGACAAGACCCTTGGCAGCGACTGGGTCACCGGCGCGAAGATCACGGTGCGCAAGCTGCGCACGGCGATCGACGACGTCTGCGACACCGGCAAGATCGCCGACAAGCTCGATGCCGAAGGCATCGATCCGGACTCGGTATCGATCCCGGGCTGCGTGATCTTCAATCCGGGCTTCACCAATACCTTCAGCCTTGCCAATGCTGACGGCGTGGGTCGCACCGAAGTGAAGATGAGCGAGGCCGACTGGGGCTTCAACCAGAAGGCGATCCGTCGTTATTACGCACTCGACCTGTACCTGGAGCATCCGTTTAACGGCAAGTGGCAGGGTCGCATCGACTACACCTTCTCGCGCAGCTATGGCAACACCGAAGGCCAGACCAAGTCCGATATCGGCCAGACCGATATTTCGAAGACGCAGGACTGGGATTCGGGCGAGTTGATGCTTAATGCGAATGGCCTGCTGGCAAACGACCGTACACACCAGCTCAAGGCATACGGTGCCTACCAGCTGACCCCGGAATGGATGGTCTCCGGCAACCTGCGTCTTGCCACGGGTGCGCCGAAGTCGTGCCTGGGCTACGAAAATGCCAATGCCGATCCGGATCCGATTGGCTACGGCTCGTCGTACCACAACTGCAACGGCCTGCCGTCGCCTCCGGGGCAGAAGCGTAATCCGTGGTATCGCCAGCTCGATCTCGCCGTGACCTACCGCCCGTCTTACTTCGACAACAAGCTGGCGTTCGGCCTGAGCGTGTTCAACGTCACCAATGAGCGCAAGCCGCTCAATTCCTTCTCGACGTATGAATCCGATACGCCGAAGACCGTACTCAACGACTACGACGTGGGTCAGTACTACCAGACGCCGCGCTATGCGCGACTGACGGCGACGTACGACTTCTGATCCCCATGTCTTTCGATCTGACCGACTACTAAGAACAACATCCCAGGGATGGGAACCAACAAGCTGATCCCCAGATCGCCGCCTGCTCCCACAGGCGGCATTTTTTTGCTCTCGCGATGAACCTTTTTCATAGGGTCAACCTAATTTCCTGCCCCACGTTGGACATTTCATACCCAAGGCCAGGACAAATTCGATGCCCCGTTGCTATTCCACCGTGGCCCTGCGTGGCTTGGCGATCGCCAGTGTCGTCGCTCTCGCCGCCTGCGCCAGTGACGGCATCAGGTTGACCGCCTCCCCCGACCATCCGCACTCGTTTGACGGCCACTGGGTCGTGGACGTCTCCCACAGCGAAGATCCCGATGCCGCGCCTGCGGCAGGCGGGGGCGGTCGGAGTGGCGGAATGGGTGGCGGCCATGGTCACGGTGGTGGTGGCATGGGCGGCGGAGGCATGGGTGGCATGGGCGGTGGCGGCCGACACGGCGGTGGTGGCAGCAGCGGAGGTGGCGCGAGCGCTCGCAGCGACACCAGTGGCAGTGACAACGGCGACATGATGCGCCGCGCTCTCCTGCTTCCCAACACGCTGGACATAGCCGTCCAGCCGGGCAACCTCCTTATCGCGCCCGACGGCCACTCGCGTAGCGTCCCGATGGTGACGGGCAAGGACGCCGGTGGTGACGTCACGCGTGCAGGCTGGGACGGCGACAGCCTGGTGGTGGTCATCCACATCGACGACAAGCGCGGGGACATCGTGCAGCACTACGACGTCGCGGCCGACCATTCGCGCCTGGTGGTCACGACCGAGTTCAAGAGGAAGTCGAAGAAGGTTTCCGTGGTGCGGGAATTTACGGCGGCGGCAAGGCCCGCGGTAGCGGCACCGCCCACACGGACGCCTGGCGTGTAGCGTGAGTGCGCGAAGGGAGCTTTTTGTAGGAGCCGGCTATGCCGGCGATGGGGTTGCGATAACCTGGTTATCGCCGCTGAAGCGGCTCCTACACGGGCTTGGGGGTTGCGGCGTCATCGCTTTGTTGGCTTTTCGCCGCTGAAGCGGCTCCTACACATAAAAAAACGGCGCCCCGAGAGGGACGCCGTTTTTTCGAATAATGGTCGGGGTGGCGAGATTCGAACTCGCGACCACTACACCCCCAGCGTAGTGCGCTACCAGGCTGCGCTACACCCCGACGAGCAAACGATTGTAGCAGCAACGCCGCGACCTGCGGAAGCCGGTCAGCGACGAAGGAGGGTCAGTACTTCTTCCAGTTCCAGACGCACCTGACGAACGATCTGGTGCGACATGCTCGCTTCCATACGAGCCTGAGGGCCTTCCAGACGGGCACGAGCACCCGTGATGGTGAACCCCTCGTCGTAAAGCAACGAACGGATCTGGCGGATCATGAGCACGTCGTGGCGCTGGTAATAGCGGCGATTGCCGCGGCGCTTGACGGGCTTGAGGGCCGGGAACTCCTGCTCCCAGTAGCGAAGGACGTGCGGCTTGACGCCGCAAAGCTCACTGACTTCACCAATGGTGAAGTAGCGCTTCGCCGGGATCGCCGGAAGTTCGGTGTTATTCCCTGGATCCAGCATAGCCCTCGACTCTTACCTTGAGTTTCTGGCCAGGACGGAAGGTGACAACCCGCCGGGCCGAGATGGGAATTTCCTCGCCGGTCTTTGGATTACGACCGGGCCGCTGATTCTTCTGCCGAAGGTCGAAATTGCCGAAGCCCGACAACTTGACCTGCTCACCTCGTTCAAGGGCTTCGCGCACGACCTCGAAATAGGCGTCCACGAATTCCTTGGCCTCACGCTTGTTGAGACCCACGTCGAGGAAAAGCCGCTCGGCCATTTCCGCCTTGGTCAGCGCCATCTTATCCTCGCAGTCTTGCCTTGCATGTCTTCTCCAATGCCCCCACCGCTTCTGCCACGCGAGCGTCGGCATC
>Ga0182006_1000078_pt1 | contig 123372 bp, 123 predicted proteins | sample Sormic07211104_1_FD_123022 | JGI IMG/M metagenome (GOLD analysis project Ga0182006, IMG submission 123022) | Rhizosphere microbial communities from Sorghum bicolor, Mead, Nebraska, USA - 072115-104_1 MetaG | ecosystem: Host-associated > Plants > Roots > Rhizosphere | place: USA: Nebraska...
AGGATTTTCGCGATTTGAATCAATACATGAGCGATGTGATTTTAAAGAATCGATGATATCAAAGCAATGACGGGCAGCTCGCGCAGGCATAATCCGCACTCAATCATGCTGTTTCAATAACTCATCACACTTGTCGCGCAGGAAATCGCGCAGCTGCAGCACCAGCGGCGTCACCTGCGCCCGGTGCATGCAGACCAGGTGCAGGGGCGTGGCCTCGCCCGCCACTTCGGGCAGCAGCACGTGCAGGCGGCCAGCCGCCACGTCGCCGGACACGTCCAGCCGCGATTTACAGGCGATGCCCAGGCCCGCCACGGCCCAGCGCCGCACGAGTTCGGCATCGTCGGCGCTGCGGTTGCCGCTGACGGCAATCGTCACTTGCTCGCGCTGGGGCAGGCGGTAAAAAGTCCAGCGGTCGTGCAAGCCGTCTTCCAGCGCGAAGCGCAGGCAATTGTGCTGCGGCAAGTCTTCCAGCGCCAGCAAGGGGCCATGCTCGCGCAGATAGCCGGGCGACGCCACCAGCACTCTGTCGTTGGCGGGCGCGATGGGCATGGCGACCATGCTCGAATCGTCCTGCTGGCCATAGCGGATGGCCACGTCGACTTGCTGGCGCACCATGTCGGCCACCCGGTCGCTGACGCTGAGCTGGTACTGCAGCTTCGGGTGGCGCAGCTGGAACTCGTCCAGCCAGCCCAGCATCAGGTTGCGGCCCAGGTCGGAAGGCATGGCAATTTTCAAGGTTCCGCCGAAACTGTCCTTGCCGGCCAGCAGTGCGTCATGGCCCGCGCGCAGCAGGCGCAAGGCTTCGCGCGCATGCTCCAGGTATTGCGTGCCTTCCGGCGTCAGGCTCAGCGAACGGGTCGTGCGGGCCAGCAGGCGCAAGCCCAATTCCCCTTCCAGGCGTTTGACGGCGGCGCTGGCCAGCGCGGGCGAAATGCCGAGCTCGCGCGCAGCCGCCGACAGGCTGCCCCGGTCGGCCGTGCGGACAAACACCTGCAAGTCATCGAGTCGCAGCAATTTTCAGCATTCCTTTGAAAGTGTTTCGGTACGCGCCCTCTTTTTCCCTGGCGAGAAAATGGCCATGATACGTCATCAAGCCTGTATGGCGTAGGTCGGATTAGGTCCGAAGGACCGTAATCCGACAACATTGTTGGCGTGGCCGATGGTGGTGTCGGATTACGCGCGGTACAGCCGCGCTAATCCGACCTACCCGACTCCATCACTGTTTTACCAAAGGAAGAATATGAAAGCCATCGCCTACCACCACAGCCTGCCCATCACCGATGCCAACGCCCTGCTCGACATCGAGCTGCCCACGCCCGTCGCCACGGGGCGCGACCTGCTCGTCGCCGTCAAGGCCATCTCCGTCAACCCCGTCGACACCAAGGTGCGCAAGAACCGCGCGCCGAAAGACGGCCAGCCGGAAGTGCTGGGCTGGGATGCGGCCGGCGTCGTCACCGCCGTCGGTCCCGACGTCACCCTGTTCCAGGTGGGCGATAAGGTCTGGTACGCGGGCGCCATCAACCGCCCCGGCAGCAACAGCGAATTTCAATTAGTCGACGAGCGCATCGTGGGCCACATGCCGGCCAGCCTCGATTTCGCCCCGGCCGCCGCCCTGCCGCTCACGGCCATTACAGCCTGGGAATTGCTGTTCGATCGCCTGCAGCTCAGCCGCGACAAGAATCTGAGCGGCAAGTCGCTGCTCGTGATCGGCGCGGCCGGCGGCGTCGGTTCCGTGCTGGTGCAGCTGGCACGGCAGTTGACGGGTGTGACCATCATCGGCACGGCCTCGCGCGCGGAAACGGCCGACTGGGTCAAGGAACTGGGCGCGCACCACGTGATCGACCACAGCCTGCCGCTGGCCGCCGAAATCACGCGCCTCGGTTTACCGCCCGTCGATTACGTGATCAGCCTAAACCAGACCGACAAGCATTTCGAGCAGATCGTCGAATTGATCGCGCCGCAGGGAAAATTTGCCCTGATCGACGACCCCGAGCACATCGACGTGCGCAAGTTCAAGGGCAAGAGCGTGTCGCTGCACTGGGAACTGATGTTTACCCGCTCGCTGTTCCAGACGGCCGACATGATCCAGCAGCATGCACTGCTGGAAGAACTGGCGCAGCTGGTGGACGCGGGCGTGATCAAGACCACCCTGGCCGAGCGCTTCGGCACGATCAATGCGCAAAACCTGAAACGCGCGCACGCCCTGCTGGAAAGCAACACGGCAAAAGGCAAGATCGTGCTGGAAGGTTTTAACTGATCAGGTAATCAGGATGGCCCGGAAATCATTGACGTTGGTCAATGTCGGGCCCGTGATCACGGCGTCTCCCAGCGCCTGGAAGAAGCCGTGGCCATCGTTGTTGTCGAGGCTGTCGCGTGGCTTGATGCCCAGCGCCCAGGCCCGCTGCAGGGTGTCGGGCGCCAGGAGCGCGCCGGCGATCTCTTCCTGGCCGTCGACGCCATCCGTGTCGCCGGCCAGCGCGTGGATGCCCTCGTGTCCGTCCAGCGCGATGCCCAGCGCCAGCAAAAATTCCACGTTGCGCCCGCCGCGGCCCTTGCCGCGCACGGTGACCGTCGTTTCGCCGCCCGACAGCAGCACGCACGGGGCGGGAAACGGCTGGCCCCGCATCGCCGTTTGCAGCGCGATGCCGGCCATGACTTTCCCCACGTCGCGCGCCTCGCCTTCCAGGCTGTCGCCCAATATATACGGCGTGACGCCGGCCGCGCGCGCCACGGCGGCCGCCGCTTCCAGGGCCATCTGCGGCGTGGCGACCAGGGTCGTGCGCGTGCGCGCCAGGCGCGGATCGTCGGGTTTCACGGATTCGCCGCGCCCGCTTTCCAGCGCGGCGCGCAGGCTGTCCGGCAATGCGATCCCATAGCGGCGCACGATGGCCAGCGCGTCCTCGCACGTCGTCGCGTCGCCCACCGTGGGACCGGACGCGATATCGCCCAGCTTGTCGCCGGGCACGTCGGAAATCGCCAACGTCACCACCTGCGCCGGATGGCAGGCGGCCGCCAGCCGGCCGCCCTTGATGGCGGACAAATGGCGGCGCACGCAATTCATTTCGCCGATGGTGGCGCCCGACGCCAGCAGCGCGCGGTTCAAGGCTTGCTTGTCTTCCAGGGTGATGCCGTCCAAGGGCAGGGCCAGCAGCGACGAGCCGCCGCCCGAGATCAGGCACAGCACCGTGTCGTCCGCCTGCAAGTTGCCCACCAGGTCCAGCATGCGGCGCGCGGCCTGCATGCCGGCCGCATCCGGCACGGGATGCGACGCTTCCACGATCTCGATGCGCTCGCACGGCACGGCATAGCCGTAGCGCGTGACGACGAGGCCCGACAACGGCCCCGGCCAGTGCCGTTCCACAGCTTGCGCCATGGCGGCCGACGCCTTGCCGGCGCCGATGACGATCAGCCGGCCCCTGGGCGCGGGCGGCAGATGGGGCGGTATGCAATGCGATGGCTGCGCCGCCTCGATAGCGGCGTGGAACATGGCCTGCAGCAAGGCGCGCGGCGCCGCGGTGGTCGTCATTATCAATTCCTCCGGTTCGATGGCAGGTTCGTTCAACGGTTCACTTAGCGATTCACAATACGCGCGGGAACGCGCATCACCAGTATGGCGCCCAGCAGCATGACTGCGGAAAGAATATACAGGGCCACGTCGGTGCCGCCCGTCGCATCCTTGATCCAGCCGACGAGGAAGGGGCTGACGAAGCCCGCCACCTGTCCCAGCGAATTGATCAGCGCCAGGCCGCCGGCCGCCGCCGCGCTGCCCAGGAAGGCCGTGGGCAGGGGCCAGAACATGGGCAGGCCGGACAGCGCGCCCATGGTCGCCAGCGACAGGCCGATGATGGCGATGACCACGTTGCCGTGCGCCTGGGTCGCCAGCAGCAAGCCGCACAGCGCCATCAGCAGGGGGCCGCTCAAATGCCAGCGGCGTTCCTTGTGCCTGTCGGCCGAACGGCCCACCCAGATCATGAAGATGCTGGCGCACAGGTAGGGTATGGCGCTGATCCAGCCCACGGCGACGGGGCTGGCGAAACCCAGCGACTTGACGATGGTGGGCAGCCAGAAGTTGATCGCGTACACGCCCATCTGGATGCAGAAATACACGAGGCCCAGCATCCACACGTGCTTGTTGCGCAATACGCTGGCGAAGGTGTCGGTGGTGCTGGCGCCACTGCGGCGCTGGCGTTCATCCTCGTCGAGGTCGGCGCGCAGCAGCTGCTTTTCTTCCGTAGTGAGCCACTTCGCTTGGGCGATGCCGTCATTCAGCAGCACGTACACGAGAAAACCCAGCAATACGGTGGGGATGCCTTGCAGCAAAAACATCCATTGCCAGCCGGCCAGGCCGCCGTGGCCCGCGAACGATTGCATCATCCAGCCCGACAAGGGGCTGCCCAGCAAGCCGGAAATGGGAATGGCAGACATGAACAGGCCCATGATGCGGCCCCGGCGCGAAGCGGGATACCAGTTCGTAAAGTACAGCACGATGCCGGGGAAGAAGCCCGCCTCGAACACGCCCGTGATGAAGCGCAGCGAGTAAAACGCGGCCGGCGCGGTGACGAACATCAGACAGGCCGAAGCAATGCCCCAGGCGATCATCAGGGTGCCGATGACCTTGCGCGCGCCCAGGCGGTGCAGCAGCAGATTGCTGGGCACGCCGCTGGCCACGTAGCCGATGAAGAAAATGCCCGCGCCCAGGCCGTACACGCTTTCGCTCCATTGCAGCGCATCGAGCATTTGCAGCTTGGCAAAGCCGACATTCACGCGGTCCAGGTAATTGAACAGGTAGCAAATGAAGATGAAAGGGATCAGATGCAAGGTGACCTTGCGGTAGGCGCCTTCGCGCACGCGGTCCTGCGCGGACGCGCCGGCGGGCAGGCTGGCGCCTGGATGGGTGGTCATGGTTGTCTCCTGAGTATTTTTTTATGGGATACGAGCAGCCCATCGTACAATCGCCGGTAGAAACAGTCATCGTGCGGATGCATGAAGAAATATGGCGTTTAATCCGATGATTCCATGCAAATGCACAAACCATAAGGCGCACCATTCATGCCGAGCATCGATTCCCCCTTGGCGCAAGACATTGTCCGGCGCACCATGGCCATCATCCCGTTCAGCGTCAACGTCATCGATACGCGCGGCGTGATCCTGGCCAGCGGCGACCCGCAGCGCGTGGGCGACCTGCATCCGGGCGCGCAACTGGCGCTGGCGCGGCGCGCCAGCGTGGAAATCGGCACGGCCGACATGGCCAAGCTGCCCGGTACGCGGGCCGGCATCAACCTGCCCCTGACGGTGCGCGGCGAGATTTGCGGCGTGCTGGGCCTGACGGGCGAGCCCGATGCCGTGCGCCAGTTCGGCGAACTGGTGCGCGCCATGGCGGAAATGATGCTGGAGCAGGCGCGGCTGCTCAGCGAGTTGCAGCACGAAAAGCGCTACCGCGAGGAATTCGTGTTTCAGCTCGTCTACCGCACGGGCATTTCGGATGCCAGCATGCAGGCGTGGGCGGCGCGCCTGGCGCTGGACTTGCGCGTGCCGCGCGCCATGTTCGTGCTGGAAATACCCGATGCGGGAGAAGGCCCGGGCGAACGGCTGGACCAGGTGCTGACGCAGCTGCAGCAAGTGCAGTCCGACCTGTCGGCGCGCTGGCCTGCCCTGCTGATGGCCGTCGTCTCGCCGGGCGAACTGGTGCTGCTCGACGCCTTTCCCGCCAGCGGCCCGCAGCAGGCGCGCGCGGCGCAAGCCAGGCAGCGCCTGCTCGAACTGCACCAGGTGGCGCAGCAGGCCCTCACGCCGCCCGCCACCCTGTCCATGGGCGTGGCCTTGCCGGGTCTCGACGGGGCGACGGCCTCGTATGAATCGGCGAAGCAGACGGCGCGCGTGGGGCGCGCCCGCGATGGCGCGCAAGCTACTTTTTCCTATCTGGAACTGAGCTTGCCCGTGCTGCTGTCCGGCCTGCAGGACGGTTGGCAGGCGGAACAATTGCGCCAGACCCTGGCCCGCCTGCAGGCGCACGACCGCAAGTCGGGCACCCTGATGCGCACCCTGTCCGCCTGGTTCCGCCATCACAGCCACCCGATGGCCACGGCCAGGTCACTGCATATCCACCGCAACACGCTCGATTACCGGCTGCAGAAAATCGCCGAACTGACGGGGCTGGACCTGGACGACACGGATGACCGCCTGCTGCTGTATGTCGCCCTGCAACTCGATGCCCCGCAGCTCCATTAACAGATGCCCGTCTACAATGGCGGCTGACCGCACAACAGGAACACCATGAACGACGCCATCGAATGGACCAGTCTTGCCCGCACTTTCGGGCTGTTTACCATCACGGCCGTGGCCGAACTGCTGGGCTGCTACCTGCCCATGCTATGGCTGAGTAACAAGGGCAGCGCCTGGCTGCTGTTGCCGGCCGCCATCAGCCTCTTGATCTTCGTGTGGCTGCTGACCCTGCATCCGGCTGCCAGCGGCCGGGTCTACGCCACATATGGCGCCATCTACATCGCCACGGCGCTGGGATGGCTGTGGCTGGTCGACGGCGTCACTCCCGCCTGGACGGATGTGACGGGCGTGGGCCTGGCCCTGGCCGGCGCCGCCGTGATTGCCATGGGACACAAGGCAGCGTAATTACGCCGCGTGCTGGCGGAAATTCGTTTCCGCCGACCATGCCGCGCTGGCGCGGGCCAGCAGCACGGCTTCGCCATCGGCCAGCCAGTCGTCCGCGTCGGCAATCTTCCACATGGCTTGCAGCAGCTTGCGGCGCAAGTCCGGGTCCGTGATTTCATCGAGCAGGCTGTCGATCACGCCATGGGCCAGCTGCACGGCGCCATGCACGGTCGAGGTCAGCATGTCATCGCACAAGTCTTGCAGCAGCTGTTGAAAGGCGGCCGGCGCCAGGTCGATATGCTCGAGGATCTTGCTGCGGTGCATGGCTTGCAGCTCGGCGCTGGCCAGGTTGCCGTCGACCACCATCATCAGGGCCAGAATACGTCCCGCTGCCTGGGGACTGTTCGTTGCATAGGTACGCATAGTTTTTACTTTCCATTGTTGGTTTAAAAAGCGCGCCACCGCCGTGCGGGGCGCGCCGTATCGCTGTTAAATTCGCTGTTTTACTTCTTGTCGCTGCGGGTGATGAACACGCTCGCCACGCAGCTCGATACGATCAGCACCGCCACCACCAGCAGCGAGGCTTCGACCGGCACGTGGTACCACGGCATGATCAGCATCTTGGCGCCGATGAACACCAGCACCATCGCCAGGCCATACTTGAGCATGTGAAAGCGGTCAGCCACGTCCACCAGCAGGAAGTACAAAGCGCGCAAGCCCATGATGGCGAACAGGTTCGACGTGAAGACGATGAACGGGTCCGTCGTGATGGCGAAAATCGCCGGGATCGAGTCGACCGCGAACACCAGGTCCGTCACCTCGATCAGGATCAGCACGAGGAACAGCGGCGTGACATAGCGCAAACCGCCCTTTGCCACGAAGAAACGCTCGCCGTGGTCGCCGTCCGCTACCCGCAAGTGACGGCGGGCAAAACGCAGCACGGGGTTGTTCGCCACATCCGGTTCCGCATCGGCCGCCACCAGCATGCGCATGCCGGTAATCAACAGGAAGGCGCCGAACAGGTACAGCACCCAGCTGAATTCGCTCACCACCCACGCGCCGGCCATGATCATCACGGCACGCATCACGATCGCGCCCAGCACGCCGTAGATCAGCACGCGGCGCTGGTACTGGATCGGCACCTGGAAGGCGCTGAAGATCAGCAGGAAGACGAAGACGTTATCGACAGACAGCGCTTTCTCGATCAGGTAGCCGGAGAAAAACTCCAGCGCCTTCTGGTTGGCGATCTCGGGACCGGCCGTGCCGTTCAGATACCACCACAGGCCGCCGTTGAACAGCAGGGCCAGGCTGACCCACACGAGCGACCACGTCGCCGCTTCCTTGACACCCACCTTGTGCGCCTTGTTGCCGCCGAAGACGAACAGGTCCAGCGCCAGCATGAACAGGACGAATACGATGAAGCCGGCCCACATGGGTGCCGTTGCAATGCTTTCCAGGCCATTCATCGGCGGCCTCCGCAACTGTCTGTCTCTCTCCTGATGCCCATGGCATTCTCCTTGCATGAATTGAGCAGTCATCATAGGCTGAATACAAACATCGAACAAATCGAATATAATTTATGAATACATCGAAAAATTCGATGTATTAATTTGCCGGGAACAAACATGTCGACACTCAACTTCAAGCACTTGCGCTATTTCTGGATGGTGGCCAAGACGGGCAGCATCGCCCGCGCGGCCGAGCAGCTGCACCTGACGCCGCAATCGATTTCGGGCCAGCTCAGCGACTTTGCCGACACCCTGGGCGTGGAACTGTTCCGCCGCAGCGGGCGCAAGCTGGAATTGACGGACACGGGCAGACGCATCCTCAGCCATGCGGAAGAGATTTTCAGCACGGGCGACGAATTGCTGGAAATCGTGCGCGACCAGTCGCGCACGGCGACGACCACGTTTCGCGTGGGTTGCGCCGATTCCGTATCGAAACTGATCGCCTGCCGCCTGGTCGAACCGGCGCTGGGCCTGGCCGAACCGCTGCGCATGATCTGCCGCGAAGGCAGGCTGGCCAGCCTGCTGGCGGACCTGGCCGTGCACCGGCTGGACCTGATCATCGCCGACCGCCCCATGCCGTCCCACTTGAGCGTGCGCGGCTACAACCACCTGCTGGGCGAAAGCGGCATGACCCTGTTCGGCACGCCGGCGCTCGCCGCCACGCTGGAAGGCGGCTTTCCGCTATGCCTCGATGGCGCGCCGCTGCTGCTGCCGGGCGAGGACTTCGCTATCTATGGCCGCCTGCTGCAATGGCTGGGCGACAACCACCTGCACCCGCGCATCGTGGGCGAGTTCGACGACAGCGCCATGATGCAGGCCTTCGGCCAGTCCGGCGCCGGCCTGTTCTTCGCCCCCACCGTGATCGCGCCCCAGGTGTGCGAACAGCATGGCGTGGTGGCGCTGGGCCGGGTCGACAGCCTCGTCGAGCAAGTGTATGCGATCACCACGGAACGCCGCCTGAGCCACCCGGCCACCGTCGCCATCAGCCAGAGCGCGCGGCGCGAACTGTTCGTCTAGGCGCCGGCCCTACTCGGCGCTGACCACCACCTTGCCCGGCTGCCCGACTTTCATGTGCACTCGGCACGCGATGACGGCAGCCTGGTCTAGGTGCTGGCGGGAGTTTCTGTTGCCAACCGCCCACAGATAGATGCGATGAAATACATTTGAACAAATATATCTTTATAATGGCACTCCTCCCCGACGCCCTGCGCGCCCCTTCCTGGACTTGCCGCAATGAAGCACTTGCACGACATCCCCTCTGCCTTCAAGCATGAATTTGCCAACCCGCGCCTGTGGTGGTCGCGCGCCGTCGTCGTCGGCATGGCCGCCATCGCGGGGCTCGTCGTCGTGGGCTTTACGTGGCTGGCGGAAACAGCGCTCGATTGTTTTCTCTTTTTTAACGGCAAGGCCTGGTGGTTCGCCCTGCTGTGGACACCGGCCTGCGCCGCCCTGCTCGTCTGGCTGACGCGCCGCTACGCCATGGGCGCGGCCGGTTCCGGCATCCCGCAAGTGATGGCCACGCTGGACCCGGCCGTGGCGCCCGAGCAGCGCTCCTTGTTCGTCTCATTGAAACTCAGCGCCGCGAAGATAGTCCTGACGGCGGGCGGCTTGCTGGGCGGCTTGTCGCTGGGGCGCGAAGGGCCGTCCGTACAGATCGCCGCCGGCGTGATGCTGGCCGCGCGCCGCTGGCTGCCCCGCCATTCGCAGGTGAGCGCCCATTCACTGCTGGTGGCGGGCGGGGCGGCAGGTATCGCGGCCGCCTTCAACACGCCGCTGGCGGGCGTCATGTTTGCCATCGAAGAATTGTCGCGCTCGCCCGAGCAGCGCAACAGCGGCCTCATCGTCGCCGGCATCGTGCTGGCCGGCATGATGGCCGTGTCGATCCACGGCAACGCCACCCATTTCGGCATCATCCATCCCGGCCCCATCGGCCTGGCGCTGGCTCTGCCGGGTTTACTGGTCACGTTGGTGGCGGGCGTGGCCGGCGGCCTGTTTGCGCGGCTGCTGCTGGCGTCCGCCCGGGGCAATCCGCTGGGGAAATTATCGGCGTGGAGAACAGGCCGGCCCGTGCTGTTCGCCGCCGTCTGCGGTTTGCTGGTGGCGGCCATCGGCATCGCCAGCCACGGCGCCACGTTCGGCAGCGGCACCGTGGCCACGCGCGCCATGCTCGAAGGCGCGTCCGAGACGACGCCCGCCTTTGTGGCCTTCAAATATGTGGCGACGTGGCTGACCGTGTGGTCGGGCGTACCGGCCGGCATCTTCGCACCGTCCTTGGCCATCGGCGCCGGCATCGGGCATGACATTGCGCAATTGCTGCACTACCCGCACGCGCCCGCCCTGATCGCCCTGGGCATGGTGGGCTTCCTGGCCGCCGCCACGCAGGCGCCGCTGACGGCGTTTATCATTGTCATGGAAATGGTCGATGGCCACGGCATGGTGCTGAGCCTGATGGCTTGCGCCGTGGTGGCCAGCACCGTCTCGCGCGTGCTCAGTGAACCGCTGTACGGGGCGCTGGCGCAGCTGCAGCTGCAACGGCTGCCGCAGGCCAGCCGGGACACTACATCGTAAACGGAAACGGCTGCATGCCCGCCTGCCTGTCATCGGGGGCGACGACGGCCAGCAAGGCGTTCAAGCCCTGGTTCAGGTGCGCCAGGCTGTCGGGGTCCAGCTGGGCCAGCGCGCTGGGCAGCAAGCCGCGCGCCGGCTGCGGCGCGCCGGCGATCACGGCTTGCCCTTCCGCCGTCAAGGTCAGGGTGACCACGCGCTGGTCGGGCTGGTCGCGCGCCTTGCGCACATAGGCTTTTTTTACCAGCGCCTCGACCAGGTTGCTGGCCGTCGTCTGGTGTATCGACATCTTGCCGGCCAGCTCGCCCATGCGCAGGCCCGGCCGCTCCAGCAATTCCTGCATCACCCACAGTTGCGCGCCAGACACGCCGCATTGCTTCTCGATCTGCGCCGAGTGCCGCTGCGCCGCGCGCATGACGACGCGCATGTTTTGCAAGGCCATGCCTTGCGCCCTGGCCATTGCCGAAACGTCCGCTTCCACCACCATTGCCTCCATTATCCTGCCGGCTTCGCGCCTGCTGGCGGGCCGGAATTCCTGCATGATACCTGCAATGGCGGTCCGCTACTAACTGCTTGTTACTGGCTGCCCATCGCGCCAGGCCTGCTCCAGCACCAGCTTGCCGGCCTGGTCCCACTGGCGCTCGACGCCATGCTTCTTGCCGTGCTCATACGGCACGATCTGCCGCAGGCTGCCATCGCTGTACCAGCTTTGGACCAAGCCGTGGCGCTGGCCGTCGCACATGGGCGTGACACTGGCGCGCACGCCGTTATCGTGCCACTCCATCAGGTCGCCCTGCTCGCGCCCTTGGGCATCCTGCTGCCAGGCAACGGTCGGCTGGCCATTGCTGCCCCACTTTTGCATGCTCAGCAGCTTGCCCTTGCGGTACAGCGCTCTCTGCGCCAGCTGGCCATTGTCATGGCTGTCGAACGACCAGCCGTCGGGCTCGCCATGGTGCCACGTCATGCTGGCGAGTACCTTGCCGTCCGGCGCCAGGGTGACGGCCTCGCCATCCTGCTGGTCATGGATGAAATGGCTGCGCTGGAACAGCTTGCCGTCGGCGTAAAACAATTCTTGCACGCCGCTCATCCTGCCGCCCTTCAGGAAGGCGCGGCTGCTCACCTTGCCATTCGGCCCGTACGACACATACTCGCCATCGGCCATTTGCTGGCCGTGGTAGCGGATGCGGTTCATCAGCTGGCCATTCTCATGGTAAGACTCGACTACACGGTCGCGTCCGTTCGGCAGCAGGGTCACCTTTTGCTTGAGCTGGCCGTTGTCATAGAACGATGTGCCGCCAGCCGGCGCCTGCGCCTGCGCCGCCAGCGGCAGCACCGTCATGAGCGCTGCCAGCAGCGCCAGGCGCATTTTCTGTGCATACCGCATGCGCCCCCCTACTGCGCCGCCACGGGCTGGCCATCGTGCCACGTCTGTTCCAGCACCAGCTTGCCCGCCTTGTCCCACTGGCGCTCGATGCCGTGCTTCTTGCCATGCTCATACGGCACGATCTGCCGCAGGCTGCCATCGCTGTACCAGATCTGCAGCAAGCCGTGGCGCTGGCCTTCGACAAACGGGGTCACGCTGGCGCGCACGCCGTTGGCATGCCAATCCGTCGTGTCGCCGTGGTCGCGCCCCTGCGCGTCTTTCTGCCACGCAAACTTGGGCTGGCCATTCGGACCCCACGTTTGCAAGCTGAGCACCGCGCCTTTCTGGTACAGCGTCTTGTTCGACACGACGCCATTGCCATGGCTTTCAAACGACCAGCCATCGGGCTGGCCGTGCACCCAGACGGTCCTGGCCAGCACCTTGCCATCCTCGGCATACATGACAAACTCGCCCTCGCGCTGGCCATCGATGTACTGCCCCTTGCGGTGCAGCTTGCCATCCGGATAAAACGATTCCTCCACGCCATCCATCTGGCCATTGCGGCGATACGAGCGGTTGCTGACGGCCCCGTTCGCCCCATACGACACTTGCTCGCCATCGGCCATCTCGTCGCCGTGGTACAGCGTGCGGCTCATCAGCTGGCCGTTCTCGTGATACGTTTCCGAGATGCTGTCGCGCCCGTTCGGCAACGGCGTGACCTTCTGCTTGACCTGGCCATTCTCGAAGTACACGCAGCCGCCCAGCAGCTCCTCGCCCTGGGCATTGAAGTAGGTTTCCCGCAGCAGCTGGCCATTTTCGTAGTAGTACTTGCGAAAACGCACGAACTTGATCTGGCTCAGGTCCAGGTCCGTGGCATAGGTTTCAAAGGCCAGCACGCCCGGCGTGTCGGGAAATTCGAGCCGCACATGCCAGGCGCCCAGCGCCTCGTCGCGCACGGGCGGCGTGCGCAGCGCATACGCGGCGCGGCGCTGGTTGCTGGGCATGAAATTTTCATCCAGATACATGGTGTGGTCCTTGCTCTCGTCCATTGCCTGCGCCGTCTGCCGTAGCGGCTCCGCTTCCTGTGCCGCCAGCGGCATGGCCGCGCTCATGCCCAGTGCGGCGGCCAGCAGCCAGCGCTTCGCCTGTTGATTCGTCATGTTGCTCCATTGTTCATGTTGCCTTACGGCCAGCATCATAAAGGCAAGCGCAGCGCGCCGTGGGCACGATTGCCGCGCCACCATAAAAAAAGGCCGGACCTGCTGGTCCGGCCCCGGCGTGGGCGCATGCGGCGGCGCCTGGCCTTAGCCCGCGCCATCCTTGACGGGCGACAACTGGCTCGCATGCAGCCGTGCATACGCGCCGCCCTGTTGCAGCAAGGCGGCATGGCTGCCCGACTCGACCAAGCGGCCGCCCTGCATGACGACGATGCGGTCGGCGCTTTCGATGGTGGATAATCTGTGGGCGATGACGATGGTGGTGCGGTTGCGCATCAGCACTTCCAGCGCCGCCTGCACGGAGCGCTCCGACTCCGTGTCCAGCGCGCTGGTCGCTTCATCGAGCAGCAGGATCGGCGCATCCTTGTACAGCGCGCGCGCGATGGCCAGGCGCTGGCGTTGTCCGCCCGACAGGCGCGAACCGTTCTGGCCCGCCTGGGTCGCGTAGCCTTGCGGCAGCTGCATGATGAAATCGTGGGCGTAGGCGGCGCGCGCCGACGCTTCGATGCGGGCCATGTCCGGGGCCGGGTCGCCATACGCGATATTCGCTGCCATCGTGTCGTTGAACAAGATCACATCCTGGCTGACGAGGGCGAACTGGCGCCGCAGGGCCAGCAAGGCGTAGTCGCGCACGTCGACGCCGTCGAGCAGGATCCGGCCGCCGCTGACGTCATAGAAGCGCGGCAGCAAGCCCAGCAAGGTCGTCTTGCCGCCGCCGGAGCCGCCCACCAGGGCCACCGTCTCGCCGGCGCGGATGTCGAGCGTGATATCGCTCAAGGCCGTGGGCGCATCGGGGTCGTCGCTGTTGTAGCGGAAATGCACGTTCTGCAAGGACAGATTGCCCTGCACGGTGGCCGGGGCGATGGTGCCCGGGTCCGGCTCCAGCGGCGTGTCGATCAAGCCGAAGACGGATTCGGCCGCCGCCAGGCCCCGCTGCAGCGGTTCATTGATCTTCGTTAAATTCTTGATCGGCGACTGCATGGCCATCAGCGCGCCCATGAAGGCGACGAAGGCGCCCGGCGTGATGGCGCCGCTTTGCGCGCGCAGCATGGCGAAATAAATCACGGACGACAGCGTGATACCAACGAGCATCATGATGAAGCCGGAATTCATGGCCGACGTGGCCGCATGCTTGACGGCCAGCTGGCGGTTGCGCTTGACGACGTCGACGAAGCGCGCCTGTTCATAGTCTTGCCCGCCGAAGATTTTCACCACGCGCTGGCCGCCGATGCTTTCGTCCAGCACGGACGTCAGTTCGCCCACCGCTTGCTGCGAACTCTTGCTCAGGTGGCGCATGCGCCGGCCCGCCAGGGTCACGACGATGGCGACGATGGGCATCGAGGCCATGCAGAACAGGGCCAGTTTCACGTCGATGCTGAACAGCAGGATCAGGTAGCCGACGGTGGCGACGGAATCGCGCACCATCACGTTGAGCACGTTCAAGCCCGCCTGCGACACCTGGCTGGCGTCGAAGGCCACGCGCGACTGCGTCAGGCTGGTGGTGGTGGTATCGAAAAAGCGGCTGGGCAGGCGCATGATGGTGGCGAACATCTTTTCGCGCAAATCGGCCTGCACGCGGCTCGATAGCCAGACGGAACCGTAATCGCCGGCAAAACTGGACACCATGCGCAGCACGGCCAGGCCCAGGATGGTGGCGGGAATCACCCACAAGTCCACCTGCCCTGCCTGTGCAGGCAAGAAACGGTCGACCCAGCCCTGCAGGATGCCCATCACGCCGGACACGGGCGCGACCTGCGTGCTGGCAGTCGTGCGCATGGCGTCGACGACGTTTTGCAACTGGCGGATTAACAACACATCGGTGGCGGACGCCACGCCGACGGCCAGCAAGGTGGCGGCAACGATGGCGCCATAGCGGCGAAACTGGCCGGCCAGGCGGAAGAACAGGAGGCGACTTTGCTGCATGCAGGTGACAAAAGTGAGGGTAAAGCGTGATTCTAACCGCTGCCAGACTTAGCTATGAGAAAGTCGTCACCTTGCCGGCGCAGGACCGGCAAGGGAAAGCACGGGCGATCAGCTCTTCGCCACTTTCCACGCGGCCGTGCCAGCCTTGCAGACTTTCAGCTTCAGGGTCTGTTCCTGGCCCTTGGCATTCAAGCCCACCTGCACCTTGCGGCACGTTTGCGCATCCGTCTTTTCCGTGTCGCTGGCCGTGATGTCGGCGGCGATGCGCACGGAATTGCGCAAGCCTTCATTACTCCATTGCACGGTTTCGCCATCCTTCTTGTCGTTGAGCACGTCGGTGACGGCTTTCACGAAGACGGGCTTGTCGTTCTTGTTCAGGTAAGCCATCGGCGTATCGGCCAGGAAACCCAGGCCGACGGCGGAAGCGGAAGCGCTGAAGACGACGCTGCCCAGTATCAAGGTGGACAACAGTGTGGCGGGACGGATACGCATGGAAAACTCCTAGTTAAGTAAAAATAGGGACCGCCGGGGCGGCCCTTAGCCGGGATCCGCCGGCGAAATACCGACGGCCAGCAAGGCGTCGATGCTGGGCACGAAATAGATCGCCGACGACAGCGCCGTGGAAAAATCCAGCAGCCTGTCCGTCTGAGTGACGCCATCATAGCCTACGCCGTACATTTGCCGCAGCATGCCCATGGTCACGGTGATGTCCTTGCAGAAACCGACAAACATGACGCCCGCCTCGGTCGCATTGGCGTAATTGGCATTGCGGCGCACGATGTCGACTTCCTCGCCATCGCGGATGAACTGGTTGCGGCCCACGTGGGAATCGACGGGCAACGGCGACAATTCATGGCTGCCGGCCTTGGTGCGGCCCCACACCTGCTCCGCCGCGTGCACGGGCAAGGCGCGCAGGCGCTCCACGTCCATGCGCCATTTCTGCAGCAGCACGGTGGAGCCGCCCGCACCCGCCTCGCCATCGGGAATGATGGCCACGCCATTCGCGCGGAACGGATTCGGATTGGCGACGCCGTCGGCAAAGCCGTCGAAGGTCACGTTATTGTGATACGGAAAACACACCTGCTCGCTGGCCAGCTCGGCGTACGGGCTCAGCAAGGTGAGCGTCGTGCGCATGCTGTCGTACAAAGTGGCCGCGTTCGACTGCGTGATCCAGACCCAGAAATCGTGCTGGGTGGCGGGCGCCGTCTTGCCGTTGGCGCCCACCAGGTCCTGCGCGAACGATGCCATGTTGTCCGGCACGCAGCCGGGACAGGTCGCGCGCCACAGCTCGGGCTTGAATCCCAGCACCACATTGGCCGTACCGCCCGTCAACTGGTGGTGGCGGTTCAGGGTGGGATCCAGGATGCCCGTGACCCCGGATTCCCACAGTTTGCCCAGCAGCTTGAACAACTGCCGCATATCGACGCCGGCCTTCACATTGAACTGCAAATGCACTTCGTCGCGCGCGACGACAGACAGCATGCTTTGTGGAATTGCCATGACAGATGTTCCTTTTTTTGTTTTCTCTATGGATATTAAACCAGAAGTGCAGGTTGGTAGTTTCATTTAGGCAACATGCGATATTTGTAACTATAGGTGTTCATGAATTGAACGATAATGCAATGACGTAGAGCAAGAATCAAGAATGGATACCAATGAAATTGTATGAAAAGCTCGTCGGCGATATCGAGCAACTGGTCGCCCAGGGCGTGCTCTTGCCCGGGGAACGCATTCCCTCCGTGCGCCAGACCAGCCAGCAGCACAAGCTGAGCATCACCACGGTGCTGCGCGCCTACGTCAAGCTGGAAAGCATGGGCGTGATCGAAAGTAGGCCCCAGTCCGGCTACTTCGTGCGGCCCCGCGCCGACGGCGATGCACAGCCGGCCGACCTGTGCCTGCAGGCCTCCCAGCCGAGCACCGTGCCGGCCGAAGTGCACGTCAGCCGCCTGGTGCTGTCGACCCTGCGCTCGATCGGCTTGCACGACGCCATCCCGCTGGGCTCGCCCTACCCCGATCCCGCGCTGTTTCCGTGGGAACGCATCAACCAGTACGCGAGCGCCGTGGCGCGCCGCAACCGCGACTGGAGCGTGACGGACGACCTGCCGCCGGGCAACCCGCAACTGATACGAGAAATCGCCCGCCGCTACCTGGAGAACGGCCTGGCCGTCGATCCCGACGAAATCATCGTCACCGTGGGCGCCACGGAAGCCATCAACCTGTGCCTGCAAGCGGTGGCCAAGCCGGGCGACACCATCGCCGTCGAATCGCCCACCTTCTATGCCATGCTGCTGGCCGTCGAACGGCTGGGCATGAAGGTGGTGGAAGTGTCCACCGATCCGTATGACGGCATCCGCATCGAGGCGCTGGCCGACATCATGGCCCGGCAACCGATCGCCGCCGTCATGGTGATGCCGAACTTCCAGAATCCGCTGGGCTTCCAGATGTCGGACCAGCGCAAGCGGGCCCTGGTCCAGCTGCTGGAGCAGCACGACGTGCCCGCCATCGAAAACGGCGTCTACAACGAACTGTATTACGGCGACGCCCACCCGTCCTCGCTCAAGTCCTACGACCGCAAGGGCCTGGTGCTGCACTGCTCCTCGTTTTCCAAGAGCCTCAGCGCCGCGCAGCGCGTGGGCTGGGCCCTGGCCGGACGCTACCGCAGCAAGGTGGAGGAACTCAAATTCCTCAACACGCTCACCACGTCGTCGTTCCCGCAGCTGGCCATCGCCGAATACCTGCAGAACGATGGCTACGAACAGCATCTGCGCCGCACCCGCAAGGCCTATGCCCAGCAGGCGCGCATCATGGCCGCCGCCGTGCTGCGCTTCTTTCCTGCTGGCACCAAAGTCTCGCAACCGCAAGGCGGCTACGTGCTGTGGGTGGAGTTGCCCGGCAACGTGGACTCCATGCAGCTGTACCGGCGCGCGCTGGAATGCAAGATCACGGTGGGCCCGGGACGCATGTTTTCCGTCAGCCAGGCCTACAGGCATTGCATCCGCCTCAACTACAGCTATCCGTGGAGCGTGGACGTCGAGCAAGCGATCATTCTGCTCGGTAAGCTCATCACCGAATTCTTGTAATAACACCGATCAAAACCTACTGCGCGTCGTAATTTGCGGTCTGCGATGCTCACTGTACCTTCGTACAGTTGCGCTTCTCAACCACAACTTACTTCCGCTCGCTACGGTTTTGCTAGGCGTTCTAAACCAGTTATCCGCCTACCAGCGACATGCGCACGGTGGGATACTGCTTGCGTCCGCCCACCTGGGCCAGTGCGCCGCGCACTTCCGAGTAGCGGTCGCCACGGCGTTGCCAGTGCTGGCGCAGCTGGGCTTCCAGGCCTTGCTCGGAATCCAGCTGGGGCCGCAGGTCGAGGCCGTCGTGGGCGAACAGGCAGGTAAACAGCTTGCCGTCCGACGACACGCGCACGCGGCTGCAGTCGCCGCAGAACGGCTGCGACACGCTGGAAATGAAACCCACTTCGCCGCCGCCATCGAGGTAACCATAACGGCTGGCCGTCTCGTGCGAAATCGGCTTGCCTTCGCCCAGCGACACGAGAGGAAATTCTGCCGCGATCAGCGCGCGCGCCGCGTCCGACGTGACGACGTGCGTGCGCGACCAGGCGCCGATGCCGCCCACGTCCATGAATTCGATCAGGCGCAGGATCACGCCCGTGTGGCGGAAATGGCGCGCCAGCGGCACGATCTGGCTATCGTTGACACCTTTCTGCACGACCATGTTGACCTTCACGGGGTTCAAACCGACGGCTTGCGCTACCTCTATGCCGTGCAGCACTTTCTCGACGGGAAAGTCGACGCCATTCATGCGCTGGAAGATGCCGTTATCCAGACTGTCGAGGCTGACGGTGACCCGGTCCAGGCCCGCCTCCTTCAGCGAGCGCGCCTTGGCCGCCAGCAAGCTGCCATTCGTCGTCAGCGCGATGCTCACGGCGCGCCCGTCCGGCGTGGTGAGCCGCGCCAGGCGCTCGATCAGCTGTTCCAGATTCTTGCGCAGCAGCGGTTCGCCACCCGTGATGCGGATTTTATCGACGCCCAGGCGCACGAAGGCGCGCGCCATCGTTTCGATCTGGTCGAAAGACAGGCGCTCGCTCGATGGCAGAAACGGGTAATCGCTGGGGTACAGCTCGGCCGGCATGCAATAGGTGCAGCGGAAGTTGCACTGGTCGATGACGGAAATGCGCAAGTCCGTCAGGGGGCGGCCCAGCATGTCTACGCAGGGCGCGATATGGTCTGGCTGCCGGAGCGCCGGCTGCGGATACAGGATGGTGTTCATTGTGCTTCCCCCTTGATGTGCATTCGTCAGGGTCCAGCATAAGCCCGAAGGCAGGTCGCAAGGAGGTACAGTCCGGCGCCAGCCGATAGAGTACAGATGCGGCTTTACTCTGCCGGCGGCGGCGCGAACATGCTGGCGCACAGCTCGGCGCCTGCCGCGCTCAAGGATGCACTGCCGCCGCCGCTCTCCGCCGTCGTCACGCTCACCAGTTGCGCGCTGGACAGCGCATTGAGCTGGCGCAGCAAGGTGCTCATCTGTACCCCTGCCCGCTTGGCCAGCTTGGCCAGCGACCACGGTTTCTCGGGCACCTCCTGCCGCGCCTCCCACAGCAGCGCCAGCAGCGCTATCAATGCCGCGTCGACTCCGTCTTCCTTGTTGTGCATGTCTTTCTCCTTGTCCACATCATAAATCAGCGCCGGCGCCGGCGCGACCGGCATCGTCATCTTGCCATCTGTACTCTGTTTTTTTGTCCGGAACTGTGCGCCTACGGGACAGTCCGCCGCCCCTACCATGTGATTGTCCCATCGCATATCACCAGGAGAGTCATCATGAGCAAGCCAAAGTCCGACGCGCGCATCGCGCCCTACACCCATGCCGCGGCCGGCTGGGGAGCACTCAAGTATGTGGCCATCAACCTGTTCAAGGAGAAAGTCAGCGCGGGCAATTACCGTTCGCTGTTCGAGCAAAACCAGCCCGACGGCTTCGACTGTCCCGGCTGCGCCTGGCCCGACCGCGAACACGCGTCGACGTTCGAATTCTGCGAAAACGGCGTCAAGGCCGTGGCGGCCGAATCGACGAGCAAGCGCGTGCGTCCCGAGTTTTTCCAGGAGCACACGGTCACGGAACTGATGGAGCAGTCGGACTATGATCTGGAACAACATGGCCGCTTGACGGACCCCATGGTCTACGACGCGGCCAGCGACAAATACCAGGCGATAGCCTGGGACGATGCGTTCGCCCTGGTGGCGCACCATTTGCACGCGCTGGACGACCCGAACCAGGCCGCCTTCTACACATCTGGCCGCGCCAGCAACGAGGCAGCTTTCCTGTACCAGCTGTTCGTGCGCGCCTATGGCACCAACAACTTCCCCGACTGTTCCAACCTGTGCCACGAAGCGACGAGCCGCGGCTTGCCGGAAACGGTGGGCATCGGCAAGGGCACGGTGCTGCTGGACGACTTCGAGCATGCGGACACCCTGCTGCTGTTCGGCCAGAACCCGGCCACCAACCACCCGCGCATGCTGGGCGAATTGCGCGAAGCGTCGCGGCGCGGCGCCACCATCGTCTCCATCAACCCGCTGCACGAACGGGGCCTGGAGCGTTTCACCAGCCCCCAGCATCCGCTGGAAATGCTGACGGGCGGCAGCACGAATATCTGCTCGCTGTTCATCTGCCCGACACTGGGCGGCGACTTCGCGCTGATCAAGGCCATGGCCAAGCGCGCCGTCGAGCTCGATGATGACGCCATCGCCCACGGCCAGGAGCGCGTGCTCGACTGCGCCTTCATCGCCGAACACACGAGCGGCTTCGACGCCTTCGCCGCCGACCTGCGCGCGGAAAGCTGGGACTTGCTGATCGCCGAATCGGGCGTCGCACGCGACAAAATCGAGGAACTCACGCAGATCTATATCAAAGGCAAAGCCGTCATCGCGACCTGGGGCATGGGCGTGACGCAGCACAAGAATTCGCTGGCCACCGTGCAGATCCTGTCGAACTTGATGATGATGCGCGGCAATATCGGCAAGCGCGGCGCGGGCCTGTGCCCCGTGCGCGGCCACTCGAACGTGCAGGGCGACCGCACCATGGGCATCGAGGAACAGCCGACCAAGGAATTCCTCGACCGCCTGGGCCTGGTCTTCAACTTCGAGCCGCCGCGCCACCACGGCTACGACGCCGTCGGCACCATCAAAGCCATGCTGGAGAAAAAAGTGAAAGTGTTTGTCGCGCTCGGTGGCAATTTCTCGATGGCCACGCCGGACACGCCGCGCACCTGGGACGCGCTGCGTTCGTGCGACCTGACGGTGCACATCGCCACCAAGCTCAACCGCAGCCACCTCGTGCACGGCAAGGATGCGCTGATCTTGCCTACGCTGGGCCGCACGGAAATCGACGTGCAGGGCGGCGTGGCGCAAGGCGTGACGGTGGAAGACTCGATGAGCATGGTGCACATCTCGTTCGGCATGAACCAGCCCGCCTCGCCCAATCTGCGCTCGGAAATCGCCATCGTGGCCGGCATGGCGCAGGCGACCGTGGGCAGCGAGAAGATCGACTGGCTGCGCTTTTCCGGCAACTATGCGCTGCTGCGCGACTCCATCGAGCAAGTATTCGATGACTTTTTCGACTACAACTTGCGCATCGCCAAGCCGGGCGGTTTCCACCTGAAAATCGCCTCGCGCGAACGCGTGTGGAAGACGGCAAGCGGCAAGGCGCAATTCCTCGTCAACGCCGTCGAGCTCGACACGCCGATCCACCGCGCGCGCCAGCAATACGGCGAGCGCCTGATGGTGCTGATGACGACGCGTTCGCACGACCAGTACAACACGACGATCTACGCCATGGACGACCGCTACCGCGGCGTGTTCGGCCAGCGCCGGGTCGTCTTCATCAACAAGGACGACCTGGCCATGCTGGGCTTTGCGGCCGGCGACTGGGTCGACCTGATCGGCGTGTGGCATGACGGCATCGAACGCCGCGCCGACCGCTTCCTGCTGGTCGAGTACGACATTCCGCGCGGCTGCATCGGCGCCTACTACCCGGAAACCAATCCGCTGGTGCCGCTCGACAGCGTGGGCGAAGGCTCGCGCACGCCGACCTTCAAATCCATCCCCGTGCTGCTGGCGCCTTCGGCCGCCGCCAGCTGAACAGGAGAACGCCATGTTCGGTTTCGATACCCTGGACCTGTCGCGCGCGCAATTTGCGATGACGGCCATCTTCCACATCCTGTGGCCCATATTGACGATCAGCCTGTCGCTGTTCCTGTTCGTTGTCGAGGCGCTGTGGCTGCGCACCAGCGACCCCGTCTACTATCGCCACGCGCGCTTCTGGAGCAAGCTGCTGGTACTCAACTTCGCCGTCGGCGTCGTCAGCGGGATTCCCCTGGAATTCCAGTTCGGCACCAACTGGGCGCCGTTCTCGCACCATTCGGGCCAGTTCATCGGCAACATCCTCGGCTTCGAGGGCGCCATGGCCTTCATGCTGGAAGCGGGTTTCATCGGCGTCATGATGTTCGGCTGGGGCCGCGTACCGAAGGGCGTGCACCTGTTTGCCACCGGCATGGTGGCGCTCGGCTCCAGCATTTCCTCGTTCTGGATCATGGTCGCCAATTCCTGGATGCAGACGCCGGCCGGCGTGCGCGTGCTTGATGGCAAGATCATCGTCACCGATTACGTGGCCGCCATCTTCAATCCCGACATGGCCTGGGCCGTGGGCCACATGTGGGTGGCCGCCGTGGAAACGGGCTTGATCGTCATTGCCGGCATTTCCGCCTGGTATATGTTCAAGCGCCGCGAGCCGGCCTTCTTCGCCCGCTCGTTCAAGCTGGCGCTGATGTTGCTGCTGGTAATCGCACCGTTGCAAGTGTGGCTCGGCGACTCGAGCGGCGTCGACGTCTTCAAGACCCAGCCCGCCAAGGGCGCGGCCATCGAAGGCCACTGGCACACGAATCGCGATGGCGAAGGGGCGGCCTGGTCCTTGCTGGCCTGGCCCAACCAGGCCGAACAGAAGAACGACTGGTCGCTGGAAGTGCCCGGCATGCTCAGCGTGATCGCCACGCATAGCGCCACAGGCAAGATCACGGGCCTGGCCGACATCGCCCGCGCAGATCAGCCGCCCATGCTGCCGCTGCTGTACTACGCGTTCCGTGCCATGGCCGGCATCGGCATGTGGTTCGTGCTGCTGGCGTTCTGGACCTTCGTCGCCTGGCGCAAGGTGGGCGGCCGGGTGCAGGAATTCGTGCGCAACCGCAAGCTGCTGCTGGCCTGGGTGCTGACGATACCGCTGCCCTACATCGCCGTCGAGTGCGGCTGGATCGTGCGCGAGGTGGGACGCCAGCCATGGGTCGTGTACGGCTTGCTGCGCACGCGCGACGCCGTCTCCGATGTGGCAGCCCATGCCGTGGCCGGCAGCATGCTGATGTTCTTCGTGTTTTACATCGTCCTGTTCCTCACGTTCTTCGTGTTCGCCAAGAAATGGCTGCAACAAGGCCCGGACCTGGCGCTGCCCCTGCCGGACGCCGCACATGCCACGGGGTATTGAGATGCACCCCCATCAATCAAGGAGTTTGTAATGGATATCAATTCGCATGCCATGCTGGGCAACGCCTGGTTCGGCCTGATCGGCCTGATGCTGGTGTTTTACGTGGTCACGGACGGCTTCGACCTGGGCGTGGGTATCCTCAGCCTGTTCACGCGCCGCGAGCAGGAACGCAACCTGATCTTCCAGTCGATCGAGCACGTGTGGGACGCCAATGAAACCTGGCTGGTGGTGGTGGGCGGCGCCCTGTTCGGCGCCTTTCCCAGCGCCTACGCCACCCTGCTGGAAGGGCTGTACATTCCCATCATGCTGCTGATCGCCAGCCTGATCATGCGCGGCGCGTCGATCGAGTTCCGCCATGCGGCCGGCAACAAGCGCCTGTGGGACCTGATCTTCGGCGTGGGCAGCCTGCTGGCCGCCGTGGCGCAGGGCGTGGTGCTGGGCGAAGTCATCACGGGCTTGCAGCCGGGTTGGCTGAGCGGCACCTTCACGGCCTGCACGGCGCTGGGCGTGGTGGCCGGCTATTGCCTGCTGGGCAGCACCTACCTGATCAAGAAGACGGGCGGCCAGCTGGAAGCGGCGGCGCGCCGCTACGCCACGGCCAGCGTGCTGGCGACGGTCGCGGCCGCCATCGTGCTGTCGGCCGGCACCATGGTCTTCAGCGCCATCGGCCACGACCGCTGGGCGCAGCCGGGCGTGTTCGGCGTGCTGCTGGCCCTGGCCGCCATCGCCGCCAGCGCCTTCATCTACATCCTGTGGGCCGTGCACGTGAACGGCGTGCGCGGACCGTTCCGCGGCGCCATCGTGCTGTTCCTGGCGTCGTTCGCGGGCCTGGCCATCAGCTTCTTCCCGGACTTGGTGCCTGGCAAGCTGAGCATCGCGGCGGCCGCGTCCGATGAGCCGACGTTGATCTTCATGCTGATCGGCATGGGTTCCATGCTGCCGATCATGATCGGCTACAACCTGTTCCAGTACTACGTCTTCGAGGGCAAAGTCGTGCCCCGCAAGCATTGAGCGGCATCCAATATGATCATTCGGCCTACCACCAACTGGTTCCGCATGCTGTTCGTCTGGAACGGCTCGGTGCTGCAAGCCATCATTCCGCAATTGCTGCTGATGCTGGTCGTCAGTTCGCTGGCCTTGCTGACGGACGGCCGCATCTTCGGCGTCAAGATTCCGCTCGATACGGCGCCATTCCCCATGGTCGGCATCAGCCTGGCGATCTTTCTCGGCTTTCGCAACAACGCCAGCTATGCCCGCTTTGTCGAGGCGCGGCATATCTGGGGGCAATTGCTGATCGCCGCGCGGGCCCTCGCTTCGCAGGCGCTCACGTATTTGCCGCAGCAGACGAGCGGCCTGGACCACCAGTTGCTGCTGCGCCGCCTGATCGCCTTCGTCTACGCGCTCAAGCACCAGCTGCGCCAGACGGACCCGCAAGAAGACCTGGCGCGCTACCTGCCGGCCGACGACATGCAGCGCTTGCAGGGCGTCAACTTCAAGCCCGTCGCCGTGCTCCATTCGGTGCGCGCCATGCTGTACGAGGCCGTGCAGCGCCAGCCGGGCCAGACGCAGCTGCTGTGGATGCTCGACACCCAGCTCAACGACCTGGCCGCCACGGTGGCCGGCTGCGAGCGCATCAAGAACACGCCGATCCCGTATCCATACGGCGTGCTGGTGCACCGCACCGTCTACATGTACTGTTTTTTACTGCCGCTGGGCCTGGTGGACGCCATCGGCGTGGCCACGCCCCTCATTTCCGTCTTTGTCGCCTATACCCTGTTCGCGCTGGAAGCCATCGCGCAGCAGATCGCCGAACCGTTCGGCCTGGCGCCCAATTGCCTGGCCCTCAACGCCATGACGCGCGAAACGGAACGCTCGCTGCTGGAATTGAATGGCGACCCGCTGCCGCCCTCGATACGGCCCTGCCCGCGCTATCAAATCAATTAATTTATATGCCTAACAAAACCGTAGCGAGCGGATGTGAGTTGTGGCTGAGAAGCGCAGCTGTGCGAATGCACAGTGAGCATCGCAGGCCGCAAATCGCGACGCGCAGTAGGTTTGGTCAGGTATAGGAGGAGAAAATCATGGAATGCGACATCACCACCATCGAGCGCGATGGATTTCTGGAAGTGCCCATGGTGCGCCACCAGGGGGGCGTGGCCACGGCGGGCCGCGACATGGTGGCCGAGGAGTATCCCGTGGCCCTCGTCTACAACGGCATCGCCCACGCCGTGATGATGGCTACGCCGCGCGACCTCGAGGAATTCGCCGTCGGTTTCACCTTGACGGAGGGCATCGTCGGCAGCGTGCGCGACATCTACGACCTCGACGTGTGTTGCGGCGAAGACAGCGCGGAAGTGCGGCTGACCATCGCGCAGCCGGATTTGATCAAGCTCAAGGCCCGCCGCCGCGCGCTGACGGGGCGCACGGGCTGCGGCGTGTGCGGTATCGAAAGCCTGGCCCTGCTGGACCTGGTGCCGGAAAAGATTACGCGGCCCCTGCCGCCGCTGGTCGCCAGCAGCGCCATCCTCGGCCGGGCCGCGCGCGAACTGCTGCCCTACCAGGAGTTGATGCACAAGACGGGCGGCGTGCATGCGGCCGCCTGGTGCACGGCCGAGGGCGCGGTGGTAAAAGTGTTCGAGGACGTGGGCCGGCATAACGGCCTCGATAAACTGATCGGCTACCTGGCGCTGCACCGCATCGCCATGCACGACGGCTTCGTCTTCCTGTCCAGCCGCGCCAGCTATGAACTGGTACGCAAGTCGGCGCGCATGCATATCGGGCTCGTCGCCACCATCTCGGCGCCCACCTCGCTGGCGATTCGCATCGCGCGCCAGGCCGGCATGCAGCTGGCCAGCTTTTGCCGCCGCGACGGTTTTGTCGATTACACGGCCGGCGAAGGGGAAAATAGCTGCCAGCATGCACGGTGAACAGCCGATGCTACATTCTTTGCCGTAAAGCAAGTGCACGCTTGACTTGCCCCCGCTGGCGGCTTTCAATGGCAATAGTTTCTAATCATTAACTTTGCCTGCTGCCACGTTCCTGGCGCGGCAGCGATGAAAGGATGGCGCGATGGCCCTGGCACAAGAGCAGCATCTGGCGGACACCTGGCGGACGGGCGGCTTGAAGCCGCGCGCCTGCGACTGCGGCGGTACCGTCTTCACCATCCTGCACCAGCGGGTGATGGCGGACATGCGGCGACGGCAATTTCTCGGTGGCACGGCCGCCATGCTGGCGCCCTTCATCGGCTTGTCCACCAGCAATGCCATCGCCCAGCAGCCGCAAGCAGCCGAACGCCCCCTGTTGCTGACCAATCTGCGCCTGTTCGACGGCACGGGCAAGGCGCCCCGTTCCGGTATCCACGTGCTGGTGACGGGGCCGGTCATCACGGCCCTGCTGCCGGCCGGCGAGAAAGTCGAGGGCGCGCAAGTGATCGATTGCCAGGGCAAGCTGGTCATGCCGGGCCTGATCGACGCCCACTGGCACACCATGCTGGCCGCCATCAACCAGGTGACGGCCATGACGTCCGACGTCGGCTATTTATATCTGGTGGCGGCGCAGGAAGCGCGGCGCACCCTGCTGCGGGGGTTCACGTCCGTGCGCGATCCTGGCGGCCCCGCGTTTGCCTTACAACGCGCCATCGATGAAGGCATCGTCGACGGCCCCCGCATCTTCCCGTCCGGCGCCATGATTTCGCAAACCTCGGGCCATGGCGACTTCCGCATGCGGTCCGATATTCCGCGCGCGACGAATGCGCCCTTGAGCATGGCGGAAACAGCGGGCATGGCCATGATCGCCGACGGCGAGGCGGAAGTGCTGCGCCGCGTGCGCGAGCAGCTGATGCTGGGTGCGACGCAAATCAAGATGATGGCCGGCGGCGGCGTCGCCTCCATGTACGACCCGCTCGACAGCACCCAGTATTCGGAACGCGAACTGCGCGCCGGCGTGGAAGCGGCCGCCGACTGGGGCACGTATGTGATGACCCACGTCTACACGCCGAAAGGCATACAGCGGGCCATCCGCGCGGGCGTGCGCAGCATCGAGCACGGCCAGCTGGCTGACGACGAATCCGCGCGCATGATGCGCGACACGGGCACGTGGTGGAGCTTGCAACCATTCCTGCAAGATGCGGACGCGAATGTCTACCCGGATGCGGCGCGCAAGGCCAGCCAGGCCATCGTTTCGGAAGGCACGGTGAAGGCGTATGCGCTGGCGCAAAAGTACGCCATCAAAACGGGCTGGGGCACGGATATCCTGTTCAACGCGAAAAACACGCCGACCCAGGGGCGCCAGCTGGCCAAGCTCACGCGCTTTTACGATCCATTGACCCTGCTGGCGCAGGCGACGGGGCAGAATGGACAATTGCTGGCCCTGTCCGGCCAGCGCGCGCCCTACCCGGGCGCCCTGGGCCGGCTGGCGGCAGGCGCCTTGGCCGACTTGCTGGTGGCCGAGGGCGATCCCACGAAAAACCTCGATTTCCTCGCGCATCCCGAGGAAAGCCTGTTCCTGATCATGAAGAACGGCCGCATCTACAAGGACAAACTGGGCGCGCCACTGGCAGGCTGAAGGCGGGCGCGTTGGCAACGGCGGTGGCTTGCCGCATAATGCGCCCATGTTCAAACTGACTTTTCTCGGCACGTCTTCCGGCGTGCCCACGCGCCACCGCAACGTCACCTCGCTGGCCCTGCAAACCACGCACAACCGCGACTGGTGGATGATCGATTGCGGCGAAGCCACGCAGCACCGCTTGCAGCGCATTCCCCTGTCCGTGCACGACCTGGTGGGCATCTGCATCACCCACGTGCATGGCGACCACAGCTATGGCCTGCCGGGCCTGCTGGCCAGCGCCTCGATGACGGGGCGCAAGAAGCCCTTGCTGCTGATCGCCCCGGCCGCCATCAAGGCGTGGATCGACGCGACCCTGCTGCACACGGAACTGTTCCTGACGTACCCGTTGATCCACATCGATGTGGACAGCGCGCCAGTAGTTCACCAGGAAGCGGGCCTGACCGTCTCGCGCCATGCGCTGTCGCACCGCGCACCAAGCGTCGCGTATCGTTTTGCGCTGGAAACGAGCAGGTGGAAACTGGACAAGACCGCCCTGCAGGCGGCGGGCGTGCCGCCCGGCCCCGCCTGGGGGCTATTGCAGGCGGGCCAGGATGCGCTGCTCGACGATGGCACGGTCTTGCGCGCCGCCGCTTTCCGCCAGACGGAAACGCAGCGCGCCACCGTGGTGATCGGCGGCGACAACGACACGCCGTCCTTGCTGACGGACGCCTGTGCCGATGCGCAACTGCTCGTGCATGAAGCCACCTACACGGAAGCGATGCTGCAAAAGGTGGGACCCGGCCCCACGCACAGTTCCGTGCAGCGCGTGGCGCAGTTCGCGGAAGCGGTCCGCTTGCCGAACCTGATCCTCACCCACTTCAGCGCCCGCTATCACCATGCGGAAGGCATGGCCGAGCTGGAAGCGGAAGCGCGGCTGCATTACTCGGGTGAACTGTTCCTGGCGCGCGATTTCGACAGCTATGAACTCGATGCGGCCGGCGTGCTCAGCAAGTTGCCGGCAAAGAAATCTAGTGGGGATTGACACCGTACTGCGCTGCGTATTCAGCGGCCAGCGCGCGCGCCGCCTGCTGCTGTGAGGGCGTGAGGATTTCCAGCAACTGGTCGCGGTTCTTGATCGATTGCACGCTGCCCGCCTCGGCCGGCATGGCGATCCACGCGTACGCCTGCACGTAATCGAGTTCCACGCCCTGCCCTTGCGCGTACAGCAAGCCGTATTCATTCTGCGCCGACAGGGAACCGGCCTCGGCCGCCTGCTTGTACCAGAACGCCGCCTCGGCGTAGTCTTGCGGTACATCAATACCCTTGCGGTAGGCCTGCGCCAGATTGAATTGCGACTGGCCATCGCCCGCCTCGGCCGCCTGGCGCCCGTAGGCCAGCGATTGCCGCATATCTTGCGCCACGCCATCGCCACTCGCATACATCAGTGCCAGGTTGGCCAGCGACGGCGGAAAGCCCGCCTGCGCTGCCGCCGTGAACAGTTCCACCGCCTTCGGCAAGTCTTGCGTCACGCCATGGCCTTGGTAATACAGGCTGGCCAATAAATGCTGTCCCGCGGGATCGCCAGTGCGCGCCGCGGCGTCGAATTGTTTAAAGGCCTCGGCGTGATTGCCGTCGTTATAAGCGAGGATGCCCGCTTCATTCAAAGTTTCAGGCGAAGATGTCATCAGCATTCCTTATGCGGGGATTTTTTGGCATTGTACACAGTGCTGTTCCGCATAGAATGCACGATAGAAACGGTGTGGCGCATTGCCCAAATCCTGCGTTATGATCATTCTCCGCCTGATGCAATCGGGGTATTGTGCCCCAAGAATAACGCCATGAAACTGATTGCTTTGCTTTTATCCCTGCTTTCCACCTCCGCTTATGGCGGCACCTTGCATCTGGACAAAGCCGCGACAGGCAAAGTGCGGCAAGCGGCCGATATCCGCTATGTCAATCACGATGAAAAACAGACGTATCAGATAAAAACCGGCAAGCAGTGGATGGCTGGCAGTTGCAGCAGCAGCGGCACGGGCAATTTGCACGCGCTGCTGGCCGACATGAATTTCGACGGTCATGCCGACCTGTGGGTGACCGGCTATACGGATAGCCAGGGACGCATCCGCTGTTCCGATGTGTGGCTGTGGGATGCACATGCAAAACAATACAGTTTCAACAAAGCCTTATCCGCGATTCCAAATCTGGAAATTAGCATCGCCGGGCAAAGAATCGAAGGCGGCATCGCCAATTGCGGCTGCGCGGCGCAATGCTTTTATGAAGACAGCTATGCGTGGCGGGCAAATACATTAATCGCCATCGCCCGGCGCGCACAGGATTGCGAGCGCTACCGGGAATACCGCCTCAATGATAAAAACGCCTTGGTCATCGTCAAGGATGAAATCATCGATAGCGCCAATCCCGGCCAGCAAGCCATCGAACATACCAAAGTCGTTGACTGGCAGCGCCATGCGCAAACCATGCGCAGATCCTGGGAGTAAATCCTTCACTACCATCCAACAATTCACGTACACATGACGACACATCCCGCATCGATTACTTTCCATGCCGCCAAGGCGGAAGATACACCGGCCTTCATCGCATTGCGCGGCAAGACGCGGCAAAACGCCATTTCCAAGGAACGCCTGGCGGAAGTGGGCATCACGGCCGACACCTGGGCCGAGATGATGCGCTCGGGCAGCCTGCCCGGCCAGGTCTGCCATCACGACGGCCAGCTGGTCGGCTACTGCTTTGGCGAGCGCGACACGGGCGAAATCATCGTCCTGGCGCTGCTGCCGGAATTCGAAGGCCTGGGCATCGGCAAGACCTTGCTGGAAGGGATCATGACGCAGCTGCGCGCGCAGGGCCACCAGCGGCTGTTCCTCGGCTGCTCCAGCGACCCCGCCTCGCGCTCCTACGGCTTCTACCGCTACCTGGGCTGGACCGCGACGGGCGAGATGGACAAGTATGGCGACGACGTGCTCGAGTTTCGCTGGACGGCCTAGCGCCTAGCCAGGCACGCGGTTGGCATCCCACACGCGCAGGATTTGCGTAATGGCAGCGTCAAACACGGCGTAGCCAACGCCATCACGGGCCTGGATAGCCACGCCCGATAAAAAACTGTCGAACACGGCCGCCAACGCCGCAGCATCCGTATCAGCCGGCAATTCGCCGCCGGCCATGCCCCGCTCCACGCAATGCACGAAGCCGGCCCGCGTGCGCGCGCGCGAAGCCGTCAACGGGGCTGCCACGGCCGCGTGTTCGGCCGTTGGCGCGCTCATGCAGCCAAGCGCCACCATGCAGCCGGGCGGGTGGCCCGGCTCGGACTGCATGCGGGCCGACTGGCGCAAGGCCAGTTCGATGGCTTCGCGCGGCGCCAGGCCATCGTCCCACAAACACTCCGTCACGCGCGCATACGTGTCCAGATAGCATTGCACCGCTTCGCGGAACAGCGCTTCCTTCGAACCGAACGCCGCATAAAAGCTGGGCGCGGAAATGCCGCCGCCCAGGCTCGCCTTGAGCTGGTTCAAGGACGTCGATTCATACCCCTGCTGCCAGAATAAAAACATGGCCTGCTCGACGGCTGCCTGCCGGTCGAACGTGCGCGGCCGTCCCATTTGCGCCATCCATCGCTCCTTCTCGTCTACTCATTTGCCACTTACATACTACTCGATACAGAAGTCATTGACAACGCGGCGCGCCATCGCCTATATTTATACCGATCGATATATATGTACCGCCACGACGGTCAGGGCACTCCTGCGCCTGATCTCTTTACAAGGATGTTTGCCGTGAATCACGCCACACTCACCACCGGAGCCAGCCCCGCGCTGGCCGACCGCCTCCCCGTTTCGGGTTTACTGGCCCTGGCCATGACGGGTTTCATCTGCATCGTCACGGAAACCTTGCCCGCCGGCTTGCTGCCGCAGATCAGCGCGGGGCTCGGCATCAGCGCCGCGCTGGCCGGGCAGATGGTCACGGCCTATGCGCTCGGCTCCCTGCTGGCGGCCATACCGCTGACCATCGTCACGCGCGGCTGGCGCCGCCGCAACGTGCTGCTGCTGACCATCATCGGCTTTCTCGTGTTCAATACCGTCACGGCCCTGTCGTCGCACTACTGGCTGACCCTGGCAGCCCGCTTCTTTGCCGGCATGGCGGCCGGGCTGGCGTGGAGCTTGCTGGCCGGTTACGCGCGGCGCATGGTGGCGTCCCACCAGCAAGGCCGCGCCCTGGCGCTGGCCATGGTGGGCGCGCCCGTGGCCCTGTCCCTGGGCGTGCCGCTGGGCACCTTGCTCGGTTCATTGGTCGGCTGGCGCGCCGCCTTCTGGATCATTTCAGCCCTGACACTCATCCTGATCGCCTGGGTGCTGGCCAAGGTGCCGGACTACCCGGGCCAGCGTGCGCATGAGCGCATGCCGCTGCGCCGCGTCTTCACGACGCCGGGCGTGCGTCCCGTGTTGGCCGTCGTCATCGCCTGGATGCTGGCGCACAATATTCTCTACACCTACATCGCCCCGTTCGTGGCGCCGGCGGGATTGACGGCGCGCATCGACCTGGTGCTGCTCATCTTTGGCGCCGCCGCCATGGCCGGCATCTGGATCACGGGCAAGCTGGTCGAACGCCACTTGCGCGCCGCCGTGCTGGCCAGCCTGGCGACCTTTGCCGCCACAGCCCTGGTGCTGGGCGTCGCGTCGCACGTTCCTGCCGTCATCTATGTCGGCATGGCCGTCTGGGGCCTGAGCTTTGGCGGCGCGGCAACGCTGTTGCAAACGGCACTGGCCGACACGGCCGGCAGCGGCGCCGACGTGGCCTTGTCGATGAACGTGGTGGCGTGGAATGGCGCGATTGCGGCCGCGGGCGTGGTGGGCGGCGCCCTGCTGGAAACCTGGGGCGCGGACGCTTTCCCGTGGGCCATGGTGGCTTTGCTCATGCTGGCATTCGTGGTCGCCTGGTCGGCCCGCGCACACGGTTTCCGGCCGGGACGGCGCAGCGGCGGCGCGCCCGTGGCCGGGCACTGAGATTGTCTTATTGCGTTGCTGGCACCGTCACGATGCGGGGCACGTGTCCCGTATGCGCGAGGAAACGGACCAGGGTGGCATGCGACAGCGCCACCGTGGCCGTATTGCGCAGCGGATGGGCTTGTATATGGCCAGCATCCCACACGGCCTGGTCCAGCACCAGCTCCACCGCCTGCGCGCCGTCATGGATCAGCGCAAACAGGCTGACGGAGCCGGGCATGATGCCCAGATGCTGCAGCAGGCGCTCGGGCGAAGCCATGCTCAGCTTACTGGCCGGCAATAACCGCCCCAGCGCCGCCAGGTTGATGCGCTTGTCGAAAGGTACGATGACGAGAAAATGCCGCCGGCCCTTGTCATCGCGCACGAACAGGTTTTTCACCATCAGGCCGGGCATGGCGGGCACGTGGATGAGCGCCTCGTCGATGGTATGGACGGCCGGGTGTTCGACCAAGGCGTAATCGCCGGCGCTGCTTGCCAGCCAGCGGGACAGGATCTCTTGCATGGGTATTTCCTCAGCGCGAGTGCGATAGGAAATTGTAGCGGATCGGGGCGCTGTCACCGCTAAGGTTTTTTCTCCACCTCTTCTTTATCGGCCGCCGCCAGCCCCCAGTCATTCCAGCCTTCGCCAAACAGCTCGACCGGATGCTGCGTGCGCTCGGAACCATTACCGCAGCGCATGGCGTCCGGCGGACAATACTTGTCGCAGCCCCAGCAGATGCGTTCGGGGTTCTTGGGGTTCAAGGGAAAGGGCTTGGCCATGGCGTGGGGATACAGTCGGTTGAGGTCTCTTTGACGACTCTAGACCTGGCGCGGGGGACGGTCAAACGAATTTCAGTGGGGAATTTGCTTAGGTCAAGTTTGCGAAGATTGCCGTGGCGGCAGCTTGCACCCTGCGTGCCCCCAGAAGACCAGCGTATGTCATTCCCCCTCATAACTGGTGACTGCATCATTCGCATTACTCTTGATGACCTTTATTATTTTGGCATTGCCTTTATATTTCACCTCAAGAACTCTCAGCTGATTTTGCGCCACCTTGCAGTATTGATGTATGTTCTTGAGGATCTCATCCTGCTGCCGCTTAGGTAGCTCTCCATCAAATTCTCCCGCCAGGTGCTCACATGCTTCGGCGTTATAGATAAATCTGCTGACATCCTTAGGGAGTAGCTCGGCTGAAAAGGCAAAAGGAAGAACAAAGCAAATAGGCACTATCAGAAAAAATTTTCGCATGACTTTCCTTTAATATCCGTTATTGGACCAGTGTGGCCGGTCGCTTCCAGGTCCGCTGTATTTCTTTATCCCATATGTTGCAGCGACAGCGGTATCAAGTGGATATAGACGCCTTATCCCGCAGAAACACACACTTCCAGCACGGTCCGCGCCACATTGACGCCGCCATCGGCGGCTGGCTGTGCCTTGAGTTCGTCCAGCGCATACACCATCGTCACCGTGGCGCCGGGCACGAACAGCTTGATGTCCTGCTTGCGGTGCGTGTAGATGCTCTCGTCGACTGTCGAGCCATCGGCCAGACGCAAAGTGAAGCTGTTGACTTGATCGCCGCGCCGGCTATCCTGGCCCGCGAAATACGTGCGCTCGATGCAGCCCGTCAACGTTTGCGTCTGGAGGCGGCCAGCTTTGATGCTATCCCACCACTCGTCGGAGGCGAACAGGCCGTGGCTGCCGTTCAGGCCCATGCGGGGCCTGGAGCTGTCGAGGGTAAGAGCCTGGGTCTTGGCCGCGCGAGCCGGGTCTTGTGCCAGGGCTTCGGCGAGGGTGTAGACGGGTTTCATGATGGCACAGGATTTTTTGAAAGCAGTCAGCATAGCTTATACGTTGAAAATGGCAGGATTGCAGACACTCTCCTGGGGTGCCTGGCGAAAGTCGACTGGCGTCGGGAAGGTCGTCGATGTACACGAATCTGCTGGCGGTGCGCTCCTTGCGGCTACATCGCCGGCATGCCCGTTCAGTGATTAAACCGCCTCCAATCTGTTAAAATAGTTGAAATTTTAATGCCTCATGAATAACCTGTATTTTTCAGACACAAGGAATGTGTTTAGCAAATGAAAGCCATTATATTCTGCACCAGCTTTATAAAAGATGCACCATCATGGGAAAGCCGGTATCAACGGTGGCTCGATTACTATGAAAACATTCCAATCGATGCAGTGAAGAAGATAATGATTGACGATGGGTCGCCTTTTCTTCCTCCTGCCGACATCATCAATACGGTTTCCCATAGCGCTCCGCTGGCTGCAAATGGCGACAGAAACCTTATCATTCGCTTCGACAACAATCTGGGACGACAAAGCGGGGCTGACTACCCGGGCTGGTGGCGCAGTTTTCTTCACTCGGTTAATGTGGCCAATGAATTAGGCGTGGATAAAATCATCCATATCGAATCGGACGCCTATATCATGACGCCGCGCTTGGTTAATTTCATCAATGAGATCGAATCAGGCTGGAACGTCCTGTGGTCCCCGCGCTATCGCATGCCAGAAACGGCCATTCAAGTTATCTGCAGAGATCAATTTGCGATTTTTGAGAAATTCAAGGACAACCACCCAGATTATTCTTTCCCGGATATTGCGGAAAAATTGCTTCCTTTTACAACTGTACATAAACAGTTCAAGGGCGACCGTTACAGCGATTTCACGAAAAACAGATGGATATTTCGTTCGAAAAAATTCAACAAAATCCCCATTTTTAAACATGTTTTTTTCTGGGAAACAATCCCGCCCGATGCGGACTTCGTCACGCAAGGCATTAAGCGTCAACAATTCGTGTTCAGGCACGATGAAGCGGCTTGATCTTGTGATGGCGGAGGATATCGAACAGACTTGGCAAGGGGTGTAAATATGCGGCTACCGTTACGATGGAATCGACGCATGTGCACCGTCCTTGCCGGCTCTTTTTTTCTTGCTACTGGTATCGCTTCGGCACTCGCTGCCACGCTTGACGAGGATAGAACCCGCGGTGACATACATGGCTTGTTTGAGATCAGGGAGGCCGCAGTCAAGTTCATGGCAGCAGAAAATGCCAAACACGGCACACATTGGCAGGTATTGGAGCCGAACCGGAAGATTCTGGTGGCAAAATGCGCGCTACCTTTGCATGTGACATGGGTGCCGAAGACCCATGGCCTGTCTGGACCGAATGTTGCTGTGAGTTGCGCCAGGACCGTAAAGCCTACGCCACAACATAAATGGGACGTGTTTGTGCCGGTGGATAAGAGTCCACAACGCGCCGCAGCCATTCCGGCAAACGCCTGAGAGTCGCAAAAAGACTGCATTGCAGTAAGGTCCCAGGTAGCGCAGACTGTAGGCGAGCCTGGTCAGACGCGTCAGAAGCTCGATACGCTGATGATGCGGACTGATGGCGACTTCCACCCCATGCCGCTCGGTCAACCGCTTCCGACACGCGCAAAAATCAAGCCCGCCTCTACCCAAGTCAAGCTCCGTCAGGGACGAAGCTCAAGTACATTGGCGGCGGCACTACTCCGCCGTAGTCGGGTCAATGACCGAGATGACTTCCGACACGCGGTTTGCAGGGAAGCCACCTTGCTGGGCATGTTCGCGAACTTGCGCTTCATTTTCAGCGATGTAAACACAATAGATTTTATCGCCAGTAACATAACTTTGCAGCCATTGAATTTGTGGCCCCATCTTGTTTAAGACACTGCAGGACTTCTGCGAAATGGCTTGAAGTTCTTGCTCAGACAACTTCCCCGCCCCGGGAATATCACGCTCAATAACGTACTTTGGCATAGCAGTCTCCTTATGAAGTTTCAGGGCGAGCACGACACTCGCCGGTTCCATGCGTCACACATGCCGTGACATGTATTCGTTATATACCATGCTGGTGGATTGGTGTTGTTGGAATTACCATGAAACGTACTGGAGTCTGGTCTGCTATTCAGACACGGGCTGATGTGTGGCGTGCTATGAGAGCTGGTTCGGCGAAAAGCTGAAAAGTCTTTATATACCTGCACCAATGCGATTTGGCCATGAAAATCAAATGTAGGCTGAAATGGCGCGCAGCCGCATACTCTCGCGCACGCTAGCCGCATCGCCGCGCGCATGGCATCATGCGCGCAGAACATTCACTATGGTGACACATGGAGCAATTTCATTTCTTGGTAGGCGAATTTAAAAAGAATAGCCCATTTATTCCTGCCGCCGCCAGCGCGCAACTGTTTGCCTGGTTTGAGCAGGTGGGCGAGCGCGTCGATCGCTACGGCAGCAAGACCGGCAAGGTCGTCAAGTTTTCGCAGAAAAACTACGAGAAAACCCTGTTCGCACCTGATGCCGACAGCATCAGCCTGTATTCGCCTCGGGTCGTACCACCCGACGATATAGACGAGTGGGCGAACTGCGACGTGCTTGCCCTGTATTCAAATAGCTCTTCGCTGATGCTGGCTATCCACGCCAGCAAACTGTCGCTGGCACAGCTGTTTCAATGCGCAGAGGGCATATCTGGCTTGCTCGATCATTGCGATTATGTGTACGGCTACAGCGAAACGCTGGGCTATGGTACGGGTTACGCAGGCGGCTATCGGATAATCGATGAAGCCCATCCGTATGTACCAGCCAGTTCCGATCCTGGCAATAATTGGGGCGCCATCAAGCGCAACGGGCTGCAGTATGAGCATATACGCGACGTGTATCCCATCAATATTTTCAGCCAGTCCAGGCTCGACGCGCTACCGCCGGACCGTCAACAGGCATTGCGCAAGGCGATGCAGGCATATGGCAGCAGTAATACGCAAGACGGCAGGACGCACTGGATTTTAAGTGGCGAGGAACAGGCGACGGCCCGTAGCGACCTGCAAGCGCACGCCATGCTGGGTTCCTTGATCGACCCACGCAACCGGTGAGGGCTGCAACCTGTTGCAACTTGCATTCCGAATCGGCTTGCGCACTTCCGAACCGGTATCCCTAGACTGGTCCAAAGTAGACTTCGTGCGCGGCGGGTTCGATTCCCGCCGTCTCCATCACCGAATTGTTTAGAATCAAGTAGTTAGCAAGAAGAAGGCTGTCATTATTTGGGTTGTTTTTGGGCTGTTTTAGCCTAGGAATGACAACAAAATGACAGCTTTTTTGTCTACGCCCCTCACATCACGTCCTAACATCGCCACCTTGAATATATCTCAACGATACACTGATGATGCTGCAGCGCATTTCGTCTATGAATGCGCAATAGGCTGCGGATAGCGGGATAAGGCCTTATTTGGCAGCAATTCTGGATTGCGCCAAGCACACTCTAGCATTACAATTTCTTTTTGTTAACTCGGAGAGAAAGTGGATGATCTAATTAAAGGTATCAAGGCACAGCTCTACGATAGGTTGAGCAGTCCATTGTTGTCCACGTTTTCTTTTTCATTATTAGCGTGGAATTACCGAGCTGTTTTAATTTTCGTGTCTTCCCTCGCGCCATCGGACAAATTTTTGGCGCTAGATCTACTGAGTTTGACATGGGAAAATGAGCAGCTTTACTGGATATCTCACCTAATTTTTTTCCCTCTCGCCACATCCGCAATTTATATTTTTGCTTTACCTTGGGCAGAAAAGGTTGTTTTCGAGTACTCATTAAAAAGGAAAAAAGATCTAAAAATATCCAGGCAAAAAATAGAGGATGAAACACCAGTTTCAAACGAGGAGGCACGGGAATTACGAAATCTCGTCGAGGTCGCATATAGAGAATATGATGCAACTATTAAAAGCAGGCAAGAGGAAATCGCAAGACTGAAGATTGAAGTAAATGATCTGAAAGAGAAACTGAAAATTGCTCCTTCTTCCTCGAAAAATGCCGAGACACATCCGGCGGATCTTCTGACATCACAGGAAGCTCTGTTGCGAAAAATCAACGAACTTGGAGGTGAGGACGTCTCGAAACACTCTATTTTTAGCCAAGCTACAGATCCTCGAGTGAAGGTTCAATATGATATCGACGAGCTTGTAAGAAGAAAGTTCATCAGTGAACACGACGCCAGCGATGATGATGATGAAAATATTTATAGTGCCGTTAGTCTAACGCCTGCCGGACGGCGTTTTTTGGTTGAAAACCTGTCAGCGGACTTGATTTAGGCAGCCGCTTGCCCACTTAAATTACAACCTGCCATTTATGATAGATATAAAAAGATACCTTGCCGAGTTCAAAGCCTCATTGCGCCAAGAGGTTCAATTAGGCGAACTCTATGCGAGAAACCACACAGTACATAAATGGAAGGCGCCTTTCCGCACGTTAATCCTTCGTGAGTCTCTTGCATGGCGTTTGCAGGACTTGCTGGAGCAGTCTTTACATCTGTCCACCTCTGGAGGTCTACTAGGCGCACGTATTCTGCTACGGTCGGCTTTTGAAACAGTTGCGGTGTTGATCTACTTAAACAAGGCTATGCGTAGCGTTGTTACCGGCACCCTTAAATACCACGATTTCTGTTCAAAAACTTCACGCCTTCTCCTAGGATCCAGGGATAAGACAACATCAATCGAGTCAATCAACATCATGAGCATGCTTGAGAGCGCCGATAAGCGATACCCCGGGCTTAATGCTTGGTACGCAGAACTGTCGGAAAGTGCACATCCTAACTACGAAGGCATAATTCTTGGATATACGACGGTCGACCACAGCAGCCAAGTAACAACCTTCGAAAACCGCTGGTGCGACCTATACGGTGGAACTCACGATTCCGCGCTTGTTGCCTGTATGAAGGTGTTCGTGGCGGAATACAATGAAGAGTGGTCTGACGCATTTGATTCATTAGAAGTTTGGATTGAGGCGCATGACGAGGAACTTGAAGCGAGCAAAAATATGGGAAAGGGTGCTTCAGGAAAAGACCGTGCGTAAAGTTAACTAGCATGCGTAGTGAGGGGCAGGTCCGCAATTCAGACACGGACTGATGCGTCGGGTGCTGTGAAAGCTGGCTCAGTCGAAAACCTAATTAGAACCACGAACGCGCGCCTGCGGCGCGCGGGGCTGCCGCGCAGCGGCAGCGGTTGGAGGATTCGGGGCGGGCTGGGCCGGTAGGCCCAGCCCTTCGAATCTCACACGCAGGGCGCGCAGGCGCCCTGCTCGCTTCCGCCAGGCAATAAAAAACCGCCCGAAGGCGGTTTCTTTATTTCCTGGCGGAAGCGGTGAGATTCGAACTCACGAACAGTTTAACCCGTCGCTAGTTTTCAAGTCTAAAAATTACTCATTCAATATCAATACCTTAGCGTGATTTTCTTTCCGCTTCCTAAGTTTTTCTTTCGCCCTGCAACGTCCTGCTCATGTCAAAACTTACAGACTATGCGGAAGCGATCAGCGAGATAATTGCAGGGAGCAAGCTAAGCAAAAAAAGACTAGAAAACTCACCTCTTTATACCGCACAAGATCGAAGGTTCGCGACCCTTGAAATTTCTAGCTTGGCCCCAATTTGGAGGCGTATTGAGCCGGGAGCACATTGTAAACGCAGACCGCTCTGCTCAATTATTTTTAAGTCTGCAACGCCAACCCATTTCAGCTGATTAAGAAAGTTGGAAGCGTAGCAAGTATCCGCCACAAGCGGCAACCATTGATTCAGGATAGACTATGCTTTACAAATTTCTCGGCGATAGTGCCGAGCATGATAGAGATTTTGAGACATTAAAATGTGAAAATTTTTTTGCTTCTTCTTATGAAAGCCTGAATGATCCATGGGACGCTCCAAGAAATTTTATAGACCATGATTCCATAAAATATCTACCGACTTCACTCTCTCGTAAATTAGCTAGTGAAATCCTTGAAAAAATTGATGGTTTTGGAGTTTACTGCCTGAGCACTGAAAACACATCCCCATTAATGTGGGCACACTATGCAAGCAATTGGCGCGGACTGTGTATTGAATATGCCTACGACAAAAAAGAATTTTTTGAAGAGCTGCGAAAAACTTATCCGCAAGATATATTTATCGCGGCACTACCAATGAAATATCCAGCCACAACCACACATATTAATGCGATTGATCTCGTAAAAATAAACCCTCTTGTTGCAGCAACGCACTTATTTGGACAAAAAAAAATAGACTGGGGGTATGAAAAAGAGTTCCGTCTCATTTTCAATAAATCTGGCTTGCTTCATATGCCGCCCTCAATGATATCTAAGGTGTATCTTGGACACGCAATGGAACCGAAACAAAAAAATAAATATCTAACATTATTTTCAGGTAAAGGGATACCTGTTTTCGAGGCACGCCCAAGTATAACTAGCAATAATAGTACTGTAAGTTTAAATTTCAAACTTATTGATTCCGCGATTCCATAAGTAATTCCTTTTCAGGGGGCGTAGGGGCACTATTGCTACGAAGATGGGCGGAGATTGACACTCCCCCCCCCCCGCTTTCCCCCGAAACACCCAAGAAAATCATTCATAATATAACAAGCACTTCCAAAAAAAATTCTTTTTAAGGGGGGGAGGGGGCCCTTTTTCTCCAAAAAGGGGGGAAATTTACCCCCCCCCCCCCCCCCCTGCTTTCCCCTGAAACACCCAAGAAAATCATTGATAATATGACAGGCACTTCCAAGATCAGAACCGTAAAAAAATTATCAAACGCCTAGCCCACTTGGCACCCAAGCACCAAGTCTCGCGTTCATTTTTTCCCACGCGACGGAAGCGGATCAGCTACAGCTACGAGGCGTTCTGCTGGATACTGCTGGAACAAATCTTCTTCGGTGACAAGCGAACCATCGAGCCAGCCGTGATACTGGTCCGGGTCGAGGATCATCACCATCCGTTTTTCATCATCCGGCTTGTGGAAACGCTGCATGAGCGGATGTCCGTCGGCGTTTATCGTCAGCATCGAGAACGACAACAGCAAATCTTGCGGCCGGAATTCCCATATTCCGGCGATGGCGGCCGGTATCCCATCGGCGCGCTCGATGCGCCAGCGAACAGGCTTTCCAGTCTCATAGCAAGGTTCAAAGAAATTATCCGCCGGAATAAGGCAGAACTGTTTGCGCTTCCAGGCATTGCGGAAGGATGGCTTCTGCGCCACGGTTTCGGTGCGAGCGTTATAGGTCTGGCGCGCCAGCTTCATATCGGCCCAATGCGGCACCATCCCGAAACATGCCGGCGCGACTTCCAGCTCACCGGGCACGTCGTGCGAGGCCCGAATAATCGGCGCCATGTAGCCGGGCCAAGCTTCAGGCGGCAAATCAAATTGAGGGGAACGGACAGCGAAATGCTGTTCGATTTGATCGCTACGGCTGGGGGTATAGTCGGCGCACATGCAAATTATTCTACCTGCCTTCCGGCATTGGCGGCGGCTCCGTCCCAACAAAACACAGCCAGGACTGCGCATAGTCGCAAAATTGCATATCTTTTTTGCTGCGCTCAAACCCTGACAACACCATGCGCCCATCCCGATACCAGAGCAAATTCACGTCGAACAGTGTGTCAACGTAGTTTCCGCTCTCTCCGTACGTGAAGCGCGCCAGCTTTACCAGACGATGCAAGCCCTGGTCTGTCGTTTCAACGACTTCCAGCTTGCCGGGCCGTGCCGAGTTGTAGCGATCATGCAGCCGGCGCTTGGGCACCTCCACCCCAGCAAGGCGCATCTTTAACATTTTAACAATCATCTTTACACCTGAATAAAATACTGTATATACATACAGTATATCAAGAGTTCTTGAGGCCGCAATACCCGGCGATGACGCGAGGGCGTGAAGATGAATAATGCTCACAACAGGGATACCAGTACCTGGGCCAGAAGCGCGCCAGGACGCGGCGCAGCGCGAAAACAACACCGTTCCCACCTCGCAATACCACCCGCACGAAAAACCGCTCAAAGTGCGTCAAAATGCGTCAAATCGCATGCCCCCTCTTCCCCCCGCCGCGCCAGTCCTCATGCGCCTTCGGCCATGGCGCAAATTTGAGTCAAAAGAGCCCTATATAGCGGGCAGGTGTGGAGGGGGGACAACTGCGCGCGCCGGGCCGAAACTGACCTTTTTCTTGTTTCTGGTGCAACATCAATCGTCGGGACGTGAAAAAGCCGCCTCGTGGGCGGCTTGTGCGGCGGCTGGGGCGCTCTGGCGCGGCTGGGCTGTCGCGGCCCGGCCCCGCCGGCTATCGCGGCGTGGCGGTCATCCTGGGCGGCCGGCGCGGATCATCGCCGCCTGCTCCTTATCGTAGTCGTCGCGGCAATCCACATCGCAGAACAGCAGCGCGGGCGCCAGCGGCTCGTCGCAGTAGTGGCAGCAGCCATGCGGCGCCAAGGCGGGCCGGCGCCGCACGGCGGCCAGCCCACGCGCCACCTCGGCAAAGATGATCTTGTCCGTGTTGTCGATGTGATCGCTCATGCCGCGCCCTCCCCGCCTGTGGCCAGGTCATACGGGGCGAAGCGCACCACTTCCACGCCGGCCCATTCGTTGATCGCTTCGAACTGCGCCTGCAGCGGCACCAGCTCGTTGCGCGCGAAGACACGCGCGGCCGGCTCCACGGCGCCGAAGCCGCCGGCATTGTTCGGCAGGATGCCCATCAGCTGGGGCGGCACGCGGTGCGCGGCCAGCTGGTCGTCGCGCGTGACGCTCTTGATGTTGAAAAACTCGTCTTTCGCGGCCACGTCCGACACCGGCAGAATCTGGATGCCGTCCTTCTTGCCGTTCGGCGCGTACATGAACAGGTTGCGGAAGTTGCCCGGCCCCTTGCTGTCGCGCATAGCCTGGCGCAGGTTGTCCACGTCCTGGGTGTTGGCGGCGGCGTCCGTCATGTAGAAGACGAAGCCCGCATGCGAGCCGTTCTTGTAATACTTGCGGCGGAACAAGGTGGCCGCCTCGTTGAGCCAGGCCGACTGCAGCGCGCTCAGGTACTGCGGCACGCCGTACAGCTCCTGATTCACGTCCGGCTCCATCAGGTGGAACACGCGGCCCTTGTCGAATTCATGCACGGCCTGGTAGCCATTCACAAAGAAATACGTGTCCAAATCGACGCCGCGCCGCATGTACTTGGCCAGGGCATGCTGGTACGCCAGCGCCTTGCCGCTGCGGCTGGGCCGGTCTTCCAGGTAGGCATTGCCGAACGTCAGGAAGTCCAGGGCCATGCGTTTGAAGGCGTCGCGCGACAGGTACTTGCTGGGAATCAGGGTGGACGCCAGCACGTTGGCTTTGAAGTGGATCGCGCTGCTGTGGTGCACGCCGGCGTTGAAGGACTTAGCCAGGCCGGCCAGATTAACGGGCGGTTCATACCAATGGCCGTTCTTCCAGCATTCGAAGCAATCGAGAATATCGGCGTGCTCGAGCACGGGCGTGGGGTCGCCGAAGGAAAACGCCTCGATGCCGGCCGTGGCCGTGGCCGTGGCCGCTGGTGGTGCGCTCTCGGCCTGGCGGCCGCGCGCGCGCAAGTGTCGTGCTTTGCTCAAGAATAAATCTCCATGAAAGAGTGGTGGTTGTCGGTGGTACCTTCGAAGGGCTCGTGATCGAGGGCGTGCATGCAGGCCCACGCCAAATCAGCGTGGCCGGTTTCATCGCTGCGACCGGCGACATAGGTGACGTGCCGGCCGCTGGGGGTGAGGGTCTTGTGGATGGCCATGAAGGACTGCGCGATGTCGGTCCAGCCGGCGTCAAACTCCAGCCGACCCTTGCTGATGATGTTTTTGGCCTTCAAGACCATGCGGGTTTTGACTTCGGGCGAGTAATTCAGCGCCGTGACGGCCGGGAAAAAGCCGCGTACGATGGGAAACACGCCGATGCCCATGCCGGTCGTGTCGATGCCGATGTACTCGACGTTGTAGCGCTGCGTCATCTGGCGGATGGCTTCCGCGTGGTCCTCGAAGCTCTGCCCGCGCCACTGGTGGCGCTCAAGAATGCGGAACTTGCCGCCGGCCGTCATGGGCGGGGCCAGCACCACGCAGCCGGCGCTGTCGCCGTTCAAGGCCGGGTCGTAGCCGATCCATACGGGCCGGTTGCCGAACGGGCGCAGGCCCAGCAAGGGCTTGTAGTCGTCCCACTCCACCCAGGAATCGACCATGCAGCGCTGCAGCTCGGCCAGCGGGAAGACCGAGGCGGAGTCGTCAATAAAGTTGCACATCAACAAATTGTCGAACTGGTCCGGGCTGTATTCGAAGTTGCGCAGCTCGTCGATGTCGAACAGGTTGCAGCCGCCGCGCTCGGCGTCGAGGATGGTGACGATCTGGCGCCAGATCTTGTCCTCGCCCGTGAAGCCCGACGACAGGCGGGCATGGCTCACGTCGATGTTCACTTGGTCGGCCTTGGCGCGGCGCTTGTTGAACAGCTCGCCCGTCCAGAACGGATAGGCCTGGTGCGTGGTCGAGGATGGCGTGGAAAAATAGGTCTTGCGCCATTTCTTGTGAATGGCCATGCCCGAGGCCACCTTGTTGAGTTCCTGGAAATTCTGCGTCCAAAAGAATTCATCGAAGTAGAAATTACCGTGATAGCCCTGCGCCGTGCGCGCATTGGTGCCCAGGAAGTACAGATGGGCGCCGTTCGGCAGCACGATGGGGTCGCCCGTCAGCTCGATGCCGGCCGCCTCGCGCGCGAATTGCACGATGTATTGCTTGAAGACGTGCGCCTGGCTTTTTGACGCGGACAGGAAGATCTGATTGCGCCCGGTCTTCATCGCATCGGCCAGCGCCTCGCGCGCGAAGTACCAGGTGGCGCCGATCTGGCGGGACTTGAGGATAGCGCGCGTGCGCTGGTCGCCATTGCGATACCAGACCTTCTGATAGTCGAACAGCGAATCCTGGAAGGCGTCGAGCAGCTGGATTTTCTGTTCTTCGCTGAAATCGTTGCGGGTCGGCTTCTTCTTCGGGCCGGCGTTGCGGTTCGCCAGCTTGGGGTTGAGATCGACCTCGTTGCCGCCCGGTTGCTCATAGCGGCGCACGCGCGCCATCTGCACGATGGTGCGGGCCAGCAGGTCGATTTCCTTGTAATCGCTGCCGCTCTTGACCTCTTTTTCGATCAGTTTCACCAGGCGCAGCTCGGCCGACGCTTCGACGTGCTCGATGGCCTGCGCCTTGTCCCACTCGTCGCGCGCCTTCCAGCTATTGATCGTGCTGCGCTTTATCCCTAAGTGTCGGGCGATGGACGAAATGCGCCAGCCCTTCCAGTACAGAGCGCGCGCAGCACGGCGCGGCTCGGATTCGGGCACGGCCAGTTCGGCGATTATTTCTTCGGGTTTTTTTTCAATGACTAGCATGCCGCCAGCGTAGGCCGCGCGCGCGCGGAGCGGGGGAAGGCAAAAGTCGCTATAGCCCATAGCAACCCGCCCCGCATTGAATCGCAGCGCCAAGACGTTGACCATGGCGTTATCCGATCAACCGAGACCCCATCACCATGGCTAAATCCCAATTCTTCCGCGTCGCCACCGAAGGCGCCACCACGGACGGCCGCAACATCGACCGCGCCACCATCGAGCAGCTTGCCGCCATCTACAACCCGAAAACCTACGGCGCGCGCATCTGGCTCGAGCACATCCGGGGCATCCTGCCCGACAGCCAGTTCAAGGCCTACGGCGACGTGATCGCGGTGAAAGCCGAGGAAGTGGACACGGACAGCGGCAAGCGCCTGGCCCTGTTCGCGCAGATCGAACCGACGCCGGAACTGGTCGCCATCAACAAGGCGAAACAGAAGCTGTACACCAGCCTGGAAATTCAGCCTAACTTTGCCGATACGGCGCAGCCCTATCTGGTCGGCCTGGGCATCACCGACAGCCCCGCCAGCCTGGGCACCGAGGCGCTGAAATTCTCCGCCAGCCGCAAGCAACAAAGCGCCAACCTGTTCACGTCCGCCGTTGAGGTGACGCTGGAATTTGACGAGCCGCAAGGCACCAAGCTGGCCGATGCCGTGAAAAACCTGCTGTCGCGCTTTTCGAACAAATCCGGCACCGACGCGGCGCAGTTCGCCGACATCAGCGAAGCCGTGGAGGCGCTGGCCGGCCACGTCGTCACCGCCAACGACAACTATGCGGGCGCCATGGTCCGCCTGGAGAAAGCCGAAACGGCCTTGAAGGCCACGCAGGACGAGCTGGCCGCCTTCAAGGCGCAAATGGACGAGGCGCCCGGCAACGGCCCGCGCCGCCCGGCCGCCACCGGCAACGACGGCGCCGTGCAGACCGAGTTTTAAGCACCCTCGCCATCCACCTACCCCATTCAACAACGGAGCACTGATTTATGAAAAAGCAAACGCGCCAGGTCTTTGGCCAATACGAAACCCGCCTGGGCCAACTGAACGACACGGACAACGTGGCCAAGACGTTCAGCGTCACGCCCAGCGTGCAGCAAAAGCTGGAAACGAAGATGCAGGAATCGAGCGAATTCCTGTCGAAAGTGAACATCATCGGCGTGACCGAGCAGGAAGGCGAAAAGCTGGGCCTGGGCGTATCCGGCCCGATTGCCGGCCGCACCAACACCAAGGACAAGGAACGCAAGACGCGCGACCTGTCCACCCTGGACGGCACCAAGTACCGCTGCGAGCAAACCAACTTCGATACGCATTTGAACTATGCCAAGCTCGACGCCTGGGCCAAGTTCCCCGATTTTCAATCGCGCGTGGCCAATGCCATCCTGACGCGCCAGGCGCTCGACCGCATCGTCATCGGTTTTAACGGCGTCAAGGCCATGGCCGACACCGATCTGGACGCCAATCCGCTGCTGCAGGACGTGAATAAAGGCTGGCTGCAGCACCTGCGCGAGCTGGCGCCCGAGCGCGTGCTGGGCCTGGTGGCCAACGGCATGCCGGGCAAGGTCATCATCGGCGACGTGGACGGCGCCGACTATGCCAATCTGGACGCGGCCGTCACGGATGCCGTCAACCTGCTGGACCCGTGGTATCAGGAAGACACCAACCTGGTGGCCATCGTCGGGCGCAAGCTGTTGAACGACAAGTATTTCCCGCTGGTCAACACCAAGCAGGCGCCCACGGAAACCCTGGCGGCGGACATCATCATCAGCCAGAAACGCATCGGCGGCTTGCCGGCCGCACGCGTGCCCTTCTTCCCGGACAACGCCATCCTGATTACGCGCTTCGACAATCTGTCGATCTACTTCCAGGAAGGCGCGCGCCGCCGCCGCGTCGAGGACGTGCCCAAGCGCGACCGCATCGAAAACTACGAGTCGTCCAACGACGCCTACGTGATCGAAGACCTGGGCCTGGCCGCGCTGGTGGAAAACATCGAGCTGAAAGACAAGTGATGAGCAACCAGTCCCCCGCCCTGCGCCACCGCGCGCGCATGCTGGCCGAGCGCACGGCCGGCGCCGCCGCGCCGCAAGGCGTGACCACCGGCACGGCCTACGAGCTGATGCTTTATAAATTGTCCGACGACCGCCGGCGCCTGAAAGCCATTCAGTCCGTCGAGCGCAAGATCGAGGTCAAGGCCACCTTGCTGCCCGACTATGCGCAATGGATCGATGGCGTGCTGGCGGGCGGCAAGGGCGCCCAGGATGACGTCTTTGCCACCTTGCTGGTGTGGCACATCGACACGGGCGAGTACGAGCGCGCCCTGGTCATGGCCGAATACGCGCTGGCGCACAAGTTCACCCTGCCCGATACCTATAGCCGCGACATCGCCACGTTGATGCTGGACGAGTTCGCCGAAGGCTATTTGCACGGCAAGCTGGCCAGCGATCCGCAGCACGCGGCGCAGGTGCTGGGCACCGTCGAGCAGTTGACGGCCGCCAGCGACGCGCCCGACCAGGCGCGCGCCAAGCTGCACAAGGCGATTGGCCTGGCCATGATCGCCGTGCTCGATCAGGCCGACGACACGGACATCGCCCCGGCGCTGGTGGCGCAGGCGGAAACGGCCATGGCCCAGCTGAAACGCGCGCGTGCCCTGTCGGAGTCGTGCGGCGTCAAGAAAGATATGGAACGGCTGGAACGGCGCCTCAAGCGCGCGGCCGGTTCCACGTAAAGAGCATCCCCCGCAGCACGGCGGCACGGGGGGATTCTGGCCAACGCATTGGCAACAATCTCGGCCTGATGAACCCTGTCCACCGCCCCCTTTTGAAAGCGTCCCGTATGTCCTTCATGGCCCTGCCCCCGTCCATCCCTCCCGGCACCACCCCGGTGCTGCCGACGCCTGCCCCCGGCATCATCGAGAACGACGGCTGGTTTCCCGATATTGCCCTCACCGACATGCGCGACGCCATGCGCCTGGACGGCACCGTTACCGACGCGCGCCTGGTGCAAGCCGTGGTGGACGCCATCCTGCACGTCAACCGCGAACTGGCCGACTGGCAGGGCAAGCAGGCGGCTACCGGCATCACCGCCCTTGTGGAGGTGCCGGCCACGCGCATCAACCGCGAATCGCGCTTGCTGGCGCAGTACCGGCGCGCCGTCTACAGCACGGCGAAAGCCGATCTGATCGAGCGTTACCGCGACTACGACAGCACGGCCACGTCCGTCAGCGACAAGAAAAGCATGGAATGGCTGGACGAGGCGCCCGGCGCGCAGCGGCGCAATGCGCAATGGGCCATCGCCGATATGGTCGGACGCACGCACCTCACCGTGGAGCTGATCTGATGCAGGTACGCACGCAGCAGCACGACACGGTGGACGCCCTGGTGTGGCGCTACCTAGGCGACGGCGCGGGATATGTCGAGCAAACCCTGGAAATCAATCCGGCGCTGGCGCGCCACGGCGCCGTGCTGCCTGCAGGCCTTGTCGTCACCCTGCCCGAGCCGGCGCCCAGCACGGGCCAGCTTGCTGACATCGTGCAGCTATGGGACTGATCCTGGCATTCACCCTTTTATTCATCATGAAAAATCTATCACCCCTCTCACCGGAGAATCAAGCAATGTCCGCAGAATCGTTTGGTGGTTTCGCCACCCTGGTCAAACTGTACGGCTTCAAGGCGGCGCTGGGCATGGTCGGCGCCGCCATGCTGTACATCGTGCTGCCGCCGCTGAATGCCGACGGCACCTTCAACAAGGGCGAATTCGTCGCGCGCCTGGCCTGCGCAGGCGTGTTCTCGTGCCTGCTGGGCGGCACCGTCTACCAGCTGTTATGCGCCCAGCTCCCTGCCATCGGCGCCATGGTCAACGCCAGCGCCATCGACTTGATCGTCGGCGCGCCCGGCTGGTGGGTATCGCGCGCCGTGGCCCTGTGGTTCCAGCGCCGCAGCGACAAGGACATCGCCGAGCTGGTCAAAGACGCAAAGGAACACTGATGGCAACCACCGCCAATCCACTGATCGAGCGCACCATCGACGCCATCCTGCGCGCCGAAGGCGGCTACGTGAACGACCCGGCCGACAAAGGCGGCGAAACCAATTTCGGCATCACCGTGGCCGTGGCGCGCGCCAACGGCTACACGGGGCCGATGCGCGAGCTGCCCGTGGCTGTAGCGCGCGCCATCTACACGGCGCGCTACATCACGGAACCGAAATTCGACCAGGTGCTGGCCATCCATGCCGGCATCGGCGCCGAAGTGATCGACACGGGCGTGAACATGGGGCCGCACCGCGCGGCCGAGTTCCTGCAGCGCTGGCTGAACGGTTTTAATGACACGGGCGCGCGCTATCCGGCCCTGTTCGTCGACGGCCGCCTGGGCGCGCAGTCGCTGGGCGCCCTTAGTACCTTCCTGACATGGCGCGGCCAGGATGGCGCCACGGTGCTGCTGCGCGCCCTGAACGGCCTGCAGGCGGCGCGCTACCTGGAAATCACCGAAGCCAACAAGACCCAGCGCCGTTTTCTGTTCGGCTGGATCAAGGAACGGGTGGCCATGTGACAACTAACACCTGGCGCCCGCTGGCCGCTGTTCTCCTGTGCGGCGCCGTCGTCGGCTGGACGGCGCAAGGCTGGCGCAAGGACGCCAGCATCGCCGAACTGCAGCGGGCGGCCGCTATCCAAACATTCACCGCCGCCAGCGCGCTGGCCCAAGCCACCGCCCGCGTGCTCACCCTGGAGCGCGCGGCCGGCGCCGCCCTGGCGCAGCGCGCCGACCACCTCACCCAGGAGCAAACCCGTGCGAAAACTGAACGTGACCGTTTCAGCCTTGATGTGCGCAGCGGCGCTGTGCGCCTGTCAATCCCCGTCGCCAGCGGCCAGTGCGCCGCAATTGCAGATACCGCCACTGCCGCAGGCAATCGGAGCCAAGCGCGCGCCGAACTTGACCCAGCGACTGCGGCAGCTCTTGACGCCATTGCCGGCGACGGCGACGACGCCACCCGCCAGCTGAACGCCTGCATCGATGCCTACAACCTAGTACGAGACACCTACCATGTACAAACCGAATAGCCTGCGCCAGCACCTGGCCGCCGCCATCCCCGACCTGCAGCGCGATCCCGACCGCCTGCTGGTCTTCGCCGACGAGGGCAATGTGGTGGCGTCGGCCACCGCCTCCCTCTCCTTCGAATACCGCTTCAAGCTCAACCTGATCGTGACCGATTACGCGGGCGACGCCGACGCCATCATGGTGGCCCTGATCGCCTGGCTGAAAGTGCACCAGCTCGACCTGATGGCCAACGAGGAAATGCGCAAACACGGCATCGCCTTCGAAGTCGATTTTAATAACCATGAAACGGTCGATATCTCGATCAAGCTCGACCTGACCGAACGCGTGGCAGTCAAGACAGGCGAAGCGGGCCGTCTGGACATCAAGCACCTGGCCGAGATACAGCACATGCCGGCCTACGCGAACGAGTTCTGGAAGCTGTACGCCGGCGACACCCTGCTGGCCGAATGGCGCACGCCCGAGGCCACGCCATGAGCGACGACCTGCACGCTTTGGCAACCTGGGCCGGCGCCCTGCTGGCCAAGCTGCAGCCGGCCCAGCGCCGCGCCATCAACCACAAGGTGGCCATCGACCTGCGCCGTAGCCAGGCGCAGCGCATCAAAGCGCAGCAGGGGCCGGATGGCGCGGCCTACCCGGCGCGCAAGCGACGCAAGGAATTCAAGAGGAAGAATGGGCGGATCAAGCGGCAGAAAGCGGCCATGTTCGCCAAAATTCGTACGACTAAGTACCTTAAAATGAAGGTAGCAGCTAACCAAATTGAGGTTGGCTTTTTTGGTCGAGTGGCACGCATAGCTCACATACATCAGTTTGGAAAGCAAGAACGTATATCCCAAAAAGGACCAATATATAATTATCCTGAAAGACGATTAATTGGCTTAAACGAGGAAACTAAAACTTTGATACGCGAATCTTTTTTGCAACACATACAAAGAAAATAGTTTTTTGCACACACTTATTTTTATTGCTTAAATTTATATTAAATAACACATCATTCACACATAAATTATAAAAGGCATCCCCATGACAACTATCCATAAAACCTTAAACATACTTCCAAATAAAGACGCTTCGTACTACGTTTGCACTTGCAATTTGGATGGGCAAATCGCAAAGAGTGTATGGGTAGTCGAAGAAGACAATGCTTTTAGACTGGGTATTGAAGGTGCAAAAAGCGGTCGATACTTCAACTGCAAAATAAAAGACGATGAAAGTATATTTGATGCGATATCAGAAAAACACATATTTGAAAATAAAATTCCAAAATGCAGTTTTCATCTAATCAAACAAAAACCCGGAGAATACTTTCCAAGGATGGCTCGGCCAACAAATTTTGATATTGATTCTTCAAAGAGTTACAATCCAGAAAGCACAACAAAAAAGGATCTAATTTCTATTGGATTAAGTCAATTAAATATTCTAACCAGACAATTGTCAGATATTTGCCAAACAGTACATCCTAATGATTCGACATTCGATACGTACGGGCACTCAATTCGCAATCTTTTAATCCTTACATGCACCGAGATTGAATCTCATTGGAAAGGGATACTTTGCGAAAATAATTATCAATCAAAGCGAAAAAACTATACCACCGAGGACTATATTATATTACGAGATGCGATGAGATTAAATGAATACCAAGTTAGCTATATAAAATTTCCTTGGCTAAATACAATGTCTCCATTTGAAAATTGGAAAGAGCCTGAGACGACAAAAACATTGTCGTGGTATGCGGCGTATAACGCAGTGAAACATGATCGGGAAAATGAATTTTCCAAAGCAACTTTAAGACATGCATTTGAAGCAATAACAGCTTGTGCGATCATGATGAAAGCACAGTTTGGGGAAAAATTTGACGAATGGAAATTTTCAGAAGCTGCACGTTTTTTTTCCTTCATTAAATATCCCAGCTGGCCTGAGACTGATATTTACATAGATCCATTCACATCTGCAAGCGATAAAAAAGTTGGTGAAATGTGGCATCCGGTTCACCACAATAAATAAAAATATTTACAACAACCCGAAAAGTTCTATTCGGCCTATCAAAGTCATTAAGCGCCATATCAACCCGCCCCCGCGTGCATCCGCACGCGGACTTCGGCAACATGCACTGCATGAACGCCGACCTGTCCGACCTCCTCCGCTTGCTGCAAAACCTGATCCGCCTGGGCACCATTGCCGAGGTCAAAGGGGCCAAGGCGCGCGTGCGGCTCGGGCCTACACTCACCACTGAATGGCTGAAATGGGCCACGCCGCGCGCCGGCAGCACGCGCACCTGGTCGGCACCCACGGTCGGCGAACAAGTGATCGTCTTTTCCCCTGGCGGCGACCTGACGCGCGGCATCATCCTGCCGGCGCTGTACTCGCAGGCGTTTGACGCGCCAGAATCGAGCGACAGCATCCACACTACGCATTACCCGGACGGCGCCGTGGTGCAGTACGACCATGCGGCCCATGCCCTGACGGCCCTACTGCCCAGCGGCACGGCCACCATCACCGCCGACAAGGTCATATCGGACGCACCCAGCACCATCTGCACGGGCGACCTGACCGTCATGAAAAATCTGATTGTCATGCAATCGACCACTGTGGAAGGCGCCACCGCCCTGAACGGCGGCGTGAACGCCAAGGCCGGCACCGCTGGCGGCGTGGCCATGGCCGTGCAAGGAACCGTCAAGGCCAGCGAGGACGTGCTGGCCGGCGCCATCAGCTTGCTCAAGCATCCACACGGCGGCGTCAAGCAAGGTGAAGACCAGTCGGGCGGGCCGCTGTGATGCTGGGCATGCACGCCGCCACTGGCCGCCCCCTGTCCGGGCTGGCGCATATCCGCCAGTCCGTCAGCGATATCCTGACCACGCCCACTGGCTCGCGCCTGATGCGCCGCCGCTATGGCTCCGAAGTGCCGGAGCTGATCGACCAGCCCCTGAACAGCGCCACCGTGCTGCGGATCTATGCCGCCACCGCCTACGCCATCCGCTTGTGGGAACCGCGCCTCAACCTGACCGGCCTGCAGTTCGAAGCTGGCGCAGCCGGCGCGGCATCCCTGATCCTCGATGGCATGGCCGATGGCCAATCTGTCCAGCTCGCGGTCGGCATTGGCCAGGACGGCACGCGATGAGCACCATCGACCTGTCCCTGTTGCCCGCACCCAGCATCGTGGAGGTGCTGAGCTTTGAAGCCATCTATGCCGAGCGCAAGGCTGCACTCGTCGCGCACTTCCCAGTAAGCCAGCAGGAAGCCATTGCCCGTGCGCTGGAGATCGAGTCGGAGCCGATGGCAAAGATTCTGCAGGAAAACGCCTACCGCGAACTGGTATGGCGCCAGCGCGTCAACGATGGCGCGCGCGCCCTGATGCTGGCCTTTGCCAGCGGCACCGATCTGGACCAGCTGGCCGCCAACGTCAATCTGACGCGACTGGTCAAGGTGCAGCAACTCGACGCGGATACCACCGTCACCACCGTGGAAACGGACGCTCTGCTGCGCGAACGCATCCAGTTGGCTTTTGAGGGCTTGTCAGTGGCCGGCCCGCGCAATGCCTACGTCAAGCACGCCAGGGATGCCGACGCCCGCGTGGCCGACATCAGCGCCATTTCCCCGGAGCCGTGCGAGGTCGTCGTCACGGTGCTGTCCGCCATCGGTGACGGCACCGCCAGCGACGACCTGCTGGTCGTGGTGCATGCTGCCTTGAGCGACGAGGACGTGCGCCCCCTGGGCGACCGCCTGCGCGTGCAATCGGCCGAGATCGTGCATTACGCGATCCGCGCCACGATTTACCTTGACCCGCACCCGGAAGCCGAACCGATCCTGCAGGCGGCCGGCGAGCGCGCCGCCGCCTATGCCAACGAGCGCCGCCGCCTGGGCCGCGACGTGAACCGTTCCGCCATCATCGCCGCCCTGCATGCCGAAGGCGTCAAGAAGGTGGTACTGCACGAGCCGGCCGACGATATCGCCGTGGCCGATGTGCAAGCGGCATTCTGCAACGGCATCGACGTGATCAACGGGGGCGCCCGTGGCTGATCTGCTGCCGCCCAACGCCACAAAGCTGGAGCGCAACCTCGCCCGCGCCGGCGCCCTGATCGAGCGCGTGCCCGTGCCGCTGCGCGACCTGGTCAACCCTGCCGCCTGCCCCGTATCGGCCCTGCCCTTCCTGGCCGCCTCGTTTTCGGTCGACCATTGGGAACCCACCTGGTGCGTCAGCACCAAGCGCGCCGTGATCCAGTCGGCGTTTGCCGTGCACAAGCAAAAGGGCACCATCAGCGCCCTGCGCCACGCACTGGCGCCCATCAGCGCCGGCATCCGCGTGCGCGAATGGTGGCAAACCACCCCGCCCGGCCCGCGCGGCACCTTCCAGCTCGACTTCGATGTGCTCGATAGCGGCGTGACCAGTGGCATGCACCAGGAAATTGAACGGCTGGTGGACGAGGCCAAGCCGGTCACGCGGCACATGACCGGACTGGCCATCAACCTGGGCGTACGCGGCGCGGCGCAAGTGGGCGCCGTGGTGCACCAGGGCGACGAACTGACGATCTACGCGCGCACGCCCATCGAGGTGCGCGCTGCCGGGCTGTGTGGCACCAGCGGCATGGCGCACACCATCGACACCATGACGATTCACAGCCAGCCGCCGATTGACATCCGCGTGCGCGGCGCGGCGCAGGTATCGGCCGGCATCCACCAGTGCGATGCACTGACCATCTATCCCGGGCGGCCTAAAGCTGCGCCGGCCTGACGCGCCATACCACCCGCACCACCCTTTCATTCTTTTTTTGAGGCCCGCATGTCACAGGAATCACCGGAATATTTCGCCATACTCACCGCCATCGGCGAGGCCAAGGATGCCGACGCCAAGGCCGGAGGCGCGCCGCTCAAGCTCACGCACATGGTCGTCGGCGATGGCGCCGGCGCCACGCCCAGCCCCGAACTGGCGCAAACGCAGCTGGTGCGCGAGGTCTACCGCGCCCCGCTCAACCAGTTGAGCCTCGACCCGATCAACACCAGCCAGGTGATCGCCGAATGCGTCATCCCGGAAAAAAGCGGCGGCTGGTGGATTCGTGAAGTCGGCTTGCTCGATGCCGATGGCGACCTGGTGGCCGTGGCCAACTGCCCGCCCAGCTACAAGCCGCAGATGCCCGAAGGTTCGGCGCGCACCCAGGTCATCCGCATGGTGCTGATCGTGTCGAGTGCCGAAACGGTGCAACTGTCGATTGATCCCGGCATCGTCATGGCCACGCGCCAGTATGCGGAAGACACGGTATTGCAAAAATTCTCCGACCTGGCCACGCCGTCAGGCGCGACCATGACGGGCTTTCAGCAGGCGGGCAGCGACGCGCAGGCACGCAACACCGAGGACAAGCTGCGCGAACTGGTCAGCATTACCGACTTCAAGGGCGCCGACGCGAGCGGCGCCCTGTCATCGGGCGCGGCGATCAACAGCGCCTGCAATGCCTCGCCGGTCGCGTATGTCCCTGATGGAAAGTTTCGCGCCGAGAATGGCCAGCGCATCAACGGCCTGTGGGGGCCGGGTGAATTGTCCGTGGCCGGGCGCCGCGTGCGCCTGCCCTTCCAGCCGCGCCGTGAAAACCTCATTTCGGCCGTGCTGGCCAAGCTGGCGCGCTGCGCCTGGACGTCGGGCACCATGACGCTGGTGGGCGACAGTATCAGCGAAGGCTATGCGACCACCGACATACAGCACACCTGGTTCAACCTGCTGGAAAAAATGCTGACGGTGAATGTCAGCAGCGGCCCGGGCAGCGAACCCGAAACCACGAACCTGGGCGATCCTGCACGCTATGGCCTGACCTACACCGGGAGCTATGCCATCGGCAGCGCTGGGCCCGTGCAAAACTCGCTGATTTTGCAGGATGGCGCGTCTGTCATCTTCCAGGGCAGTTATCAATACGTCGATATCGTCTACCAGCAAGCCCCCGGCAACGGCACGCTGACGATGGATTGCAACGGCACGCCCTTCCGCACCGTCCATACCAGCGGCGCGCCGGCGAATGACCTGTGCTCCTTCTCTTCCCAGGTGCGCGGCCAGGTCTACGACGGCGACACCTACACCCTCAAGGCGTCCGGCGGACCCGTCGAGCTGACAGGCATCTGGCGCCTGGCCGACACGATCAAGCCTTCGATCTTTGCTTCGCGCTGCGCACGCTCGGCGAAATCGACGCAACTGTTTTCGACGGACGCGTCGATTGATTCCGTGATCCGGCATTCGCGCTCGCTCATTGGCGAGCATGGCACGCCGATTATCTTTGTCGCCCTGGGCATCAACAATGCCAACACGGAAGTGCCTGATGCGGGCACCACGCCGGCCGAATACGAACAGCAACTCGGCAAGATGTTTGCCCGCTACATCAACAGCGGCGCCTATGTCATTGCCATCGGCACCATCCGGCCGGCTCCCAACTGGGGCGTGGTGGGTCAGAACTATCCAGGCATCGCTGCGACGCAAAAACTGGTCTGTGAGCAGTACGGCGTGCCTTTGATCGCCATGGATGCCTATGACTGGGCTGGCGACGGCACCGTGCTGGCGGATGGCTTGCATCCGAACGACAAGGGCAATGAGCTGATTCTCGACTTGGTGCTGGACTTCCTGGCGTCGCCCGGCTTCGATATCGCTGGCAATACCCAGCGTAACCGCCTGAGCCGCTACACCCCGCGCCTGTCCTGGCTCAACTCGGGCGAGACCGCTGCCACGGTCGGCACGGCCAACGTGCGCTATTACCGCACCGGGCCGGTCTGCCGCGTCATCGGCAACCTGAGCCACATCAACCCGACCGGCACCGCCATGGGCGGCCCGCTGGCCATCAGCCTGCCATTTCCATCGAATTCCATGATGCGCAGCAGCGGCGTGGTCGGCGCGGCGCATGGCTTCACCGTACCGGGCAATGCCTGGTCATTGCAAACGCCAGGTGGCGGCATGGACGTCGCCTTGCTGCGCACGCTCGATGCGGAGACGGGCAAATATGAAGATGTGCGGGCGGTGACGGCTGACGGCCTGCTGGACTTCGATATCACTTACGTCATTCAAGACTGAACCACAAAGAAAGGAACTGTTATGGCCACCGACTACCACCATGGCGTGCGCGTCATCGAAATCAACGAGGGTTCGCGCCCGATCCGTACTGTCTCCACGGCCGTGCTGGGCCTGATCGCCACGGCAGACGATGCCGACCCTGCCGCTTTCCCGCTCGACACGCCCGTGCTCGTCACCAACGTGCTGGCCGCCATGGGCAAGGCCGGCAAGACGGGCACCTTGTACCGCAGCCTACAGGCCATCGCCGCCCAGACCAAGCCCCTGACCATCGTGGTGCGCGTGGCCGAAGGCGAAACGGAAGCGGAAACCACCACCAATGTGGTGGGCGGCGTATCGCCTGACGGCAAGTACCTGGGCGCCAAGGCGCTGCTGGCTGCGCAAAGCAAGCTCGGCGTGAAGCCGCGCATCCTGGGCGCGCCTGGCCTGGATACCCAGGCAGTCACCAATGCCCTGGCCAGCGTGGCACAGCGCCTGCGCGCCTTCGTGTATGCCTCCGCCTATGGCTGCAGCAACGTGGTGGCCGCCACCACTTACCGCGGCCAGTTCGGCCAGCGCGAAGTGATGGTGATCTGGCCGGACTTCGTGAACTGGAACACCGCCATCGACGCCGAAGCCAGTATCTCGGCCGTGGCTTACGCCATGGGCCTGCGCGCCAAGATCGATGAGGAAACCGGCTGGCACAAGACGCTGTCCAACGTGGTCGTGAATGGTCCGACCGGCATCAGCAAGGACGTGTTTTTCGACCTGCAAGACCCGGCCACCGATGCCGGCGTGCTCAACGCCAAGGAAGTGACGACCCTGATTAACATGGGCGGCTACCGCTTCTGGGGTTCGCGTACCTGCGAGGCGCCGGGCGGCTTCTTCTATTTCGAAAGCTACACGCGCACGGCCCAGGTGCTGGCCGACACCATCGCCGAAGCGCATTTCGCCTTTGTCGATCTGCCCCTGCATCCGTCCCTGGTGCGCGATCTGCTGGAAAGCATCAACGCCAAGTTCCGCGACCTGAAATTGCAGGGCTACATCATCGACGGCCACGCCTGGTATGACGAGCAATTCAACGACAAGGACACGCTCAAGGCCGGCAAGCTGGCCATCGATTACGACTACACGCCCGTGCCGCCGCTGGAAAACCTGAAATTCCAGCAGCGCATTACCGACCGCTACCTGGCCGACTTCGCCTCACGCATCACTGCCTAAGCGCCACCACCCTGCCCGCGCCCGCGCGGGCGCATTGAAATACTGGAGAAATTATGGGCCTGCCCCGCAAACTGAAAAATTTTAACTTGTTCCAGAACGGCGTCTCCTTCATGGGCATGGTGCCCGAAGTCACCTTGCCGAAACTGAGCCGCAAGATGGAAGAGTACCGCGCCGGCGGCATGAGCGGCCCCGTGTCCGTGGACTTCGGCAACGAGGCGCTGTCGCTGGAATGGAGCGCCGGCGGCCTGATCGCCGAAGCCCTGAAACAGTACGGCGCGCACACACACGGCGCCGTGCAACTGCGCTTTGCGGGCGCCTATCAGGAAGATGATGACGGCACGGTCGCCGCTGTCGAGGTCGTCGTGCGCGGCCGTTACAAGGAAATCGACATGGGCACGGCCAAGATGGGCGACGACACCACCCACAAATACACGATGGCTTGCAGCTATTACAAGCTGCTGATCGACGGCGCCACCGTCATCGAACTGGACTTCATGAGCGGCACCGAGAACTTCGGCGGCGGCGACACCAATGCGGCCATCCGCAAGGCCATCGGCCTGTAATCCCCTTTTTTACTGACCACTACACCACAAGGACAACACCATGCACAACGATACCCAAAACAGCGCCGTCATCGAACTGGACGACCCGATCAAACGCGGCGACACCCTCATCGCCTCGCTGACCGTGCGCAAACCCAAGGCGGGTGCCCTGCGCGGTATTTCCCTGATCGAGCTGGCCAACCTGAACGTGTCGGCCCTGCAGATCGTGCTGCCGCGCATCACCGAGCCGACCTTGACCGCGCACGACATCGCCAACATGGACCCGGCCGACCTGCTGGCCGTGGGCGTCGAGGTTGCCAGTTTTTTGGCGAGCAAAGTAGATCGCCTTTCGGTATCCCCGGCGAAGTAGAAGACGCCATGGCCGACATTGCCGGCGTCTTTCACTGGACGCCGGCAGCGATGGACGATTTTACGATTGATGAACTGATGGCCTGGCGCGAGCGCGCCCGGCAGCGAAGCGGAGCGGAATAGATGGCTGGTCGGGATTTGAAGTTACAGGTAGTGTTTGCAGCGCTGGACAAGATCACCGGCCCGCTGAAAAAGATCATGGGCGGTTCCAGCGACACGGCCAAGGCCTTGAAGGCCACCAGTGACCGCTTGCGCGACTTGAACGCCCAGCAAAAGAACATCAGCAAATTCCGCGAGCTGCACGGCGGCCTGGACGCCACCCGCGCCAAGCTTGAAGCGGCGCAGCAGAAAGTGGCCAGCCTGGCTACCAAGATGAAACAGGCGGAAGCCCCCACGCGCGCCATGACGCGCGAGTTTAACGCCGCAGTCAAGGCGGCCGGCGCCTTGAAGACCGCCGGCCAGCAGCAGGCGCAGCAATTGCAGGTCATGCGCGAGCGCCTGGCGGGCGCAGGCATCGGCACCAAAGACCTGGCCAACCACGAGCGCACCTTGCGCCGCGAAATCGAAGCCACCAACAAAACCATGACCTTGCAGCAGCAGAAGCTGGCCAACGCCGCCGCCAAGCAACAGCGCGTGACCAACGCCACCCAGCACGCCGACAAGCTGCGCAACAAAGCGGGCAATCTGGCCATGGCCGGCGCCGGCGCGACCGCCACGGGCGCCGTGCTCGGCGCGCCCGTCGTCAAGGGGCTGAACGAGGCCAAGCACTATCAAACGGAAGTGGGACGCGTCAACGCGCTGGGCCTGGGCGACAAGGTGTCGGCCGAGGCCGTCGCCTTCGCGCGCAACATGAAGACCTACGGCACCAGTCAGCTCGACAACCTGCAGTTGATGCGCGACGGTATGAGCGCCTTTGCCGACGTGCATCACGCGGAAATGGTCGCCCCTACCCTGGCCAAGATGAAGTTTGCCAACCACGCCTTTTTTGGCGAGGCCGAGGGGGCCGACAACGAACGCAAGTTCATGGACATGCTCAAGGTCATCGAGCTGCGCGGCGGCCTGGAGAGCAAGGAAAAGTTTGAAGCCCAGGCCAATATCGTGCAGCAGGTCATCACCGCCACGGGCGGGCGCGTCGGCCCGAATGAATGGCTGAACATGATCAAGACGGGCGGCATCGCGGCCAAGGGATTGAAGGATGACGCCTTTTACTACCAGATGGAACCACTGGTGCAGGAAATGAGCGGCAACCGCGTCGGCACGTCCCTGATGAGCGCCTACCAAAACTTGTACCAAGGCCGCACCACGAAGCGCTCGGCCAAGAAACTGGAAGAATTTGGCCTGATCGGCGACAAAAGCAAGGTCACGCATGATAAAGCGGGACAACTTTCCTTCCTCAATCCTGGCGCGCTGCTGGGTTCCGAGCTGTTCCGCGAAAACCAGTTCGAATGGATGGAAAAGGTGCTGTTGCCGCAATTGGCCAAGAAAGGCATCACGGAAAAGAAGCAGGTGCTTGATGCCATCGGCAGCATCTTTTCGAACCGCACCGCGTCGAACCTGTATTCGCAGATGTATTTGCAGCGCGGGCAGATACACAAGAACGAAAAGCTCAACCGTGGCGCCGCCGATATCGGCCGGCTGGAAAAGCTGGGCCGCGACTCGGCCGCCGGCAAGGAACTGGAGGCGCAGTCGAAGCTGGCCAACTTGAAACTGACCATGGGCGAAAAAATCCTGCCGCTGTATGCGCAAGGGCTGGAACTGGCCATCAGCGCAGTGCAGCGCCTGAATGGCTTCATGGAGCGTAACCCGACCGTGGCCAAGGTCATGATTACCGCCTTTGCCGTGCTGGCCGGCCTGCTGCTGGTGCTGGGGCCGCTGATGCTGGGCATCGCCGCCCTGATCGGCCCGTATGCCATGCTGCACGTCATGTTCGCCAAGATGGGCGTGACGGGCGGCGTGCTCACGCCCATCTTGCGCAACCTGGGCGCTGCATTCATGTGGGCCGGCCGCGCCGTGCTGTGGCTGGGCCGCGCTCTTCTGATGAACCCGATTGGCATTGCCATCACGGTCATTGCCGGCGCCGCCTTCCTGATCTACAAATACTGGGAGCCGATCAAGGCGTTTTTCACCGGCATCTGGTCGCACATCAAGACGGCCTTTGCGGGCGGCATTGGCGGCGTCAGTGCCCTGATCGCCAACTGGTCACCGCTGGGCCTGTTCTATCGCGCCTTCGCGGGCGTGCTGGGCTGGTTCGGCATCGCGCTGCCGGCCAAGTTCACCGACTTCGGCGCCAGCATCCTGCAGCGCATTACCGCATCCTGGCAACCTATCGGCGCCTTCTTCGCCGATATCTGGTCGCGCCTGCGCACCGTTTGCGCGGGCGGCATGGGCAGCATCACCGCCCTGATTATCAACTGGTCGCCGGTCGGCGTGTTTTACCAGGCGTTCACGGGCGTCATGAGCTGGTTCGGCATCGAGCTGCCGGCCAAGTTCACCGACTTCGGCGCCAATATCCTGCGCGGCCTGGTCAACGGCATCACCGGTTCCATGGGCGCCGTCAAGGACGCCATCAGCAATGCCGGTTCCAGCACCATTGCCTGGTTCAAGGAAAAGCTGGGCATCCATAGCCCCAGCCGCGTCTTTGCCCAGCTGGGCGACTACACCATGCAGGGCCTGGCCGTGGGCCTGGACCGCAGCGAGAGCGCGCCGATTGCCAAGGTATCGGGCCTGGCGCAGCGCCTCACGCAACTGGGCGCCGGCATCGCCATCGGCACGGCCACCTCCCTGCCGGCCAGCGCCTTCGACACGCGCGCACCGCTGCCCGTGGGCGGTTTCGGCGCCGGCACGACGATTCAGGGCGACAAGATCGAAATCACCTTCCACGTGCAGGCCGGCACCGATCCCCAGGCCATCGCCCGCGCCGTGAGCGTAGCGCTCAATCAGCGCGACCGCGAAAAAGCGGCACGCATCCGCTCGTCCCTGCGCGACCACGATTAAAGAAAGAAGCACACCATGATGATGATTTTAGGAATGTTCGTGTTTAGCCTGCCGACGCTGGCGTATCACGAGCTGCAGCGGCAAACGGACTGGAAGCACGCCAGCACGGCCCGCGTGGGCCTGCGCGACGCGCACCAGTACGTGGGGCCAGGTGACGACACCATCACCCTGTCCGGCTGGGTGGCGCCGGAACTGACCGGCTCCCTGTATTCGCTCGATGCCCTGCGCATGATGGCCGACACGGGTAAATCGTGGATTCTGATCCAGGGCACGGGCCGCATTCTCGGCTCCTACCGCATCACCAGCATGACCGAGGGCCGCACCATTCTGGACGGCAGCGGCGGCGCGCGGCGCGTCGAGTTTTCGATTGCGCTCAAGCGCGACGACGACGGCGTGCTGGCCATGGTCGGCCTGGGCGACATCGGCGACCTGAAAAACATGCTCAGTATCGACGGCATGACCAGCAGCATCGCCGGCGCGGCCAAGAATGCCGTGGGCAGCGTGGTGGGCAATGTGGTCGGCGGCATCACATCGAAATACGGCGGCGTGGTCAGCGAGATGAAAGACAAGATCGGCGGCAGCATCAGCGGCGCCATCGGCAGCGCGGCGGACAAATTCAAATGAGCGAGCATATCCCCGCCTTCAAGGTCAGCATCGAGGACAAGGATTTGACCGCCATCGTCTCGCCGCGGCTGATCAATTTGACGTTGACCTTGTGCCGTGGCGACGAGAGCGACCAGCTCGATATCTCGCTCGATGACAGCGACGGCAAGCTGGCCATGCCGCCGCGCGGCGCGCAGATCGCCCTGGCGCTGGGCTGGCAAGCGTCCGGCCTGGTGGATATGGGCAAGTTCACCGTCGACGAGGTGGAGCACAGCGGCGCGCCCGACACCATCACCCTGCGCGCCAGGTCGGCCAACCTGATCGACACGTTTAAACAGCAGCAGGAACACAGCTTTCACAAGACCACCCTGGGCGCCATCATCGAGGCGATTGCCTTCCGCAACGAGCTGGCGTCGGGCGTGTCGGCGCGCCTGCGCGACACGGCAATCGAGCACATCGACCAGACCCACGAGAGCGATGCCGCTTTCCTGCGCCGACTGGGCAGGAAATACGACGCCGTGGCCACCGTCAAGAATGACACCCTGCTATTCATCCCCATCAACCAGAGCCGCACCGCCAGCGGCAAGGCGCTGCCCGTCACTCCCATCACGCGCGCCCTGGGCGATGGCCACCGCTACCACAGCGCCGAAAGCGACGCCTACACGGGCGTGCGCGCCTTCTGGCACGACGAGCGCTACGCGCGCCGCCGCAGCGTCGTGGCCGGCGTGCCCGGCAACAGCAAGCGCCTGCGCACCACCTTCGCCAATGAAACGGACGCGCGCGCGGCGGCCGTGGCCGAATGGCAGCGCATCTTGCGTGGCCTGGCCAGCTTTGAAATGAGCCTGGCCCTGGGCAACCCGGCCGTGTTCCCGCAATCACCCGTCACGGTGCAAGGGTTCAAGCCCGAGATTGACGCCACCGAGTGGCTATCGGTCAAGGTCACGCACAGCCTGGGCGGCAATGGATTTACCACGCGCGTGGAATTTGAAACGAAAACGGAAGCGGTCGAGGCCGAGCGCGAGGACGAGAAAGACCCGGACGAAGGCATCACGGGCGTGGTGGCCAAGTGGAAGGATGTGGCAAGGAAAAAGAAACAGACAGGACAGGAAATGGCAGGATCAGTGGGTAATCTCAAAACGTTGGAGCACCTCTATACGACCAAGCAGAATGCAGAAAGCGCCGTCAAAAAGGCATGGAACCGCATTATGGAAGTACGCGATATCATCCGTGAAAACAGTGAGGAACCTTGGACACCTGCTCAAGCAGCAGCCGCAGCAGAAGCAACATGAACGTGCGCCATTTACGTTCGATCAACGGTTGCTTTCGTCCCACAGCAACCGTCAGGCTTTCAAAAGTGAGCGGAATATGATCGCGCGAGATTCGACAGCTAATATCGTCGTATATCGAGCTCACCTTTCCGATTGTTGAGAGCGTAGTGAACTTCGCAGCTCACTCGGTAGTGCGAGAAGAACTTATTAAAGGATTTGTGCAAATCATTTGCCCATGCAAGTCGATTCGCATCTCTATCGAAAAAATTACGAATCTCTGCGGAGTTTTCACGGAGATGAAATACACTGTTTCTGAATTTCCTAATTGAATCAGAATGAGATTTAATAATTTTTCCCAGCTCATTAGACAGTGGAAGTATTTCTTTGAAACGATCTGGACGATCGTTCATTAGTATATTTCGCACATTTAAACTTTTAGTGAAAGCCTCACAAATGACGCCTAAGTATCCGAGCCATGAGAAAAAATAGATCCGAATCTGAACTTCATCGTTACGACTTAATTTACCGAACTTATCCCATTTTCGGTCAAGCTTTTGATAATTTTTTAACATCAAATCAGCTGCAAGAAAATAATGGGTGTATAGCGTCAGAACTTGATCTGCATTTGCGCTTGGCAGCTTATCTCCTGGCAGCCTGGAATCAATATCCAAAGCCAGTTGACGCGTGCCTCTTGCCAAATAATAGAGCCCTCTATCCAATTGAATGAACTCTCCAGACACCGCGGCAGCATTGAATACTTGTTCGATTGCGTCTGATGTTTTAAGCTCATAGTCTATGCACCCGTCCGCTGCAAACTGAGTTAGCTTCCAGAGATCGAAGCCATCGATTTCACCCTTTTCTCCAAAATCGAAGTCGACCGGACTAGTCTTGAACAAAACTTTACAGCCAGCTCCATGCTTGTAGTAGGGAACGCCATCATTGAGAATCCCCCTGCTCGGAATATCTGTTTGAATCCATTCAAATGCACTATGCGGCATTTTAATTCCCGAGCGGTACATTAAAATCACTGCACACCTGACAGTCGCTTGATAGTCGACAATTATGCGCCGAAGTTCTTTATCCATTAATTTACGATATTTAAAACTGTCGCTGCAGTACAAAAAAGTAGTTTTGGCCGCTTGATTGAACGAAATTCGTATCTACTGCCAACCAAGTCCCATCAATATTCGTAAATGGAAAACATACGATTTTACGAATGAACCAAGCAAGATTAATGATTTTCTCTTTCAACGGTTGAGGGTCACAACGGTTGAGGGTCAGGTCTGCCATTCCGACACAGGCCCAGCTGTGCGCCCCCAAGCTGAAGTCGCTGCGTAAACTGGGCGTCAATACGCATAAGCAGCATAGTTAATCGAGCCGTATTGACAATTAATGCATCACCATTTTCTGTGGGTCTAGACGCCAAGGCTGCAGATCGTGTCCGAATGGCAGACCTGACCCCGCCACCGTAATTAGTCGAGCCATATTGACAATTAATGCAACATTGTTTCCTTTAAGTATAGACGCTAAGGTCAGAGATCGTGTCTGAATGGCAGACCGTGTGCGCACAATTAAATTTAAAACATATCTTCAACGATGAGCTATGAATTCATTTCCATATCTTATCTAAATAGCTCTTGCACTTTCCCGGTTGCAGCATAATCAGCAAGTCCCTTAAGTCGCCGATAGTAGGCTAGCATAATCTTCACGGCCCCAAGTGGATCGGCGCTCGCCAGATCAAGAATATCATTCGAGCGACTAGCCAAACCAAGAACCGAACAAAGCTTCTCTAACTTAACGGTCAAGTCTTTATTATCCTGAGTAGTTAAACGCAAATCTGCCTGTGCCTTACTAAGCCAAGTTTTATCGCGCAACCACTTATACACTTCATCGTAAATTATCGTGGCAGGTGAGTCAGCCTTATTTATCTCATCAACTATTTTCCCGATAGAGCTTGCAACCGATTTATTCATTCCAAATTCGATAACACCTGGGGACGCATACTGTATCCGACGAATCTCGACTCTATCTGCACTTGGTATTTTCAAGTATAAATCATCGAAAAAATTAACAGAACTAAAGCCACCGCGCCATGGATAGCGTTGAAATAAGCTACCTATCCGTTGCCTTACTGACGAAGTTCCCTTTCCCGATAACGCGTACATAATTGCATAACTATCCTGCACCAAATCCGAGAATTTTCGCATATCTTCGATGCCCCAACGACCGTCAATATGCACTGCATTGATATTATTATCTTTGTTTATAGATATCGGTTTCTCGACAGGAATAAACATACCGGGTTTTGGTAAAATTCTCTCATCAACACTATCTTTAGATTGAGTCTTTACTGCATTACCCACCTCACCCCAAAATTCTGCAAACTCAAACTTCCCTTGTGCTCTATGTGTAATCAGATAACGCACATCGACTTTTGCCTGAGACAATTTCTCTAAATCGTCTTCCTTTACCCTGGCAAAGTAAAAAAGATACGAATCCTCTCCATCCTCATAATTAACGCCAATGTAATGTCTTTTACGCCCATCAATTGCAATAACAACAAGAGGGACCTCGTATGCCAATAAAACCTTAGAAACTGTTAGATTTGCCATTAAAGTTTCGCCGCTTGACCGACCACAACATTTAACGGATCGCTGGCTTTATAAGGCCACCAATGAACATGGGTTGGTTTATCCTTGTGCCAAACTCCCGTAGTAGGATCATGCAAAACCTGAACAGCATGGGTAAATTTTGGCATACGCGGTGATTTCACTAATGCGCGACATACTTCAAGAGACGTGGTAAGCGATACTGAACGAGCACCACACTGATCATAAAAATTCCTAGTTGGCTGTTTCTTATATTGCGAATCAAAATCATCATCTTTTACCGTATTGGAAAATAACAATCGCCACAGAATCGGCTCATCAGGGACATTAGGATCTATTGGCGGACAACTAGTAGGCAGGGATTCTCTATAGGTCATTTTTTTAATCATTTTATTGAATTAAAATCCATTAACGAATTTCGCCATGGACACTCATAATTTCCCGCTTGAGAGTAACAAATTATCGAATGAGAAAATTCACACATTGTCACAACTGCGTAGATATTAATTTAAAATGAAAAGGTAATTGAAGATTCTATGTAGCATTTGGCAACATCAGTGATTAGCACAGACGTAGCTGAATTTTAGGTCAACCGCACCGTGACCCAGATCGCAGTAGCATTGCTGGACGGTGAACATTCATACCTAATCCCTGGCGCTGTTTCGGGTTTGAGGGTCAGGTCTGCCATTCCGACACAGGCCCAGCTATGTGAATCCCCAATCTGAACTCTCAGCGTAAGCTCAGCATCAATACGCATTCGCAGCATAGTGATTCGTTCCGTATTGACAATTGGTACCTCTCAATTTGCTGTGAGTCTAAACGCCAAGGTTGAGATCGTGTCTGAATAGCAGACCTGCCCCCGCCATCGATCAGCTTTCCGCAATTCGTTTTATAAAATCAGACTCCGAAATAACATCAATCCCCATCGATTCTGCTTTGCTCAGTTGCACGCTCCCAGCGAGCGGGCCAGCGATCAAAACATCCAGGGAAACGCTAAACCCTCCGCGTACCTGCCAACCGGCCGCCCTCGCCATTGACTCCAATCCACAGCGCTTAGTATCACGAAAACCTACAAAATATGCCGCAGTCTGCCACTGCTTTTGATTGGCCCTGCCCACTGGGTAGACATTGATGCCTACTGGACGATGGGAGGCCCCATCAGTAACGATTCTGTTGTTGGGAAGGAGGCGCATCGCACTCGCCCACTTCCCGAGACGTTGAACCTCTCCTGTCCTGAGCGAAGTCACCTTGCCACGAATACGCCGCAAAGAAAAAGTTCGTTTTCCTTGCCTTGCATGGCAATAACCTTCCAGATAATCCGCATCAACTGCCCACACTGAGACTTGCCGAGTTACATAGCCCAAACCGTCTCGCATCGGATACGAAAATTGAATTTCGTCGACATCTCCTGCTTCGCCTCGTGGCCCTCTCTTCGACTTTCTCTTTGCGCGTGATAGAACTTGAACAGGTTGCACCTCAACTGCGACTTGCTTGAGTTGTGGAATATTCTCACTCGCCGAAGGAACTTTTGGCGGAGCTGCAATTCGCTCGGTTAGACATGGAGGCTTTCTCACCTTTACGTTTGATATGCATAGTTGAATATGTCGCCAAAGCGAGGCACCCGGCTCGCCAGCGTCAATCGCTCGCTTCCGAGGATTCCAGCTGCTGAAAATTATGCAGAGCAAACAAGCAGCAATTACAATAAGCATAAGAAGGTGAATCATTTGCAGACTATTTTTCCTTTTTTCGTCCGCTGCCGGCCACATTAAAAGTCTGTGGCCCAATGATATTCCCCACGAAATTTTGCCCAATCTTGCCGTGGGTTTCAACGTGTGGTGCATTCCCTGCTTGGAATGCCGGGGGTGCTGGCGAGCGCATGCCGCTAATCATGCCAAGTACTCCTGCCTTCCCGCGAACGTCCATACTTCGATAGCCAGTCAATAGTTCATGCTCGTCCGCAGGCAACGCAGACAGCGCATGTTCTCCTGTCAGCAAATACAACACATCTACTCCAGCCGCAGCAACGGCCGCCAAATAGTCAGAATCTGGCGTACGGGAGCCGTTTTCATAGTTGAACTGGGCTCCCTTTTTTACCCCACCAAGGGCAGCAAACTCGTCCTGATTGAGGCCGAGGCGCTTCCGTTCTTCCTTGAGACGATCAAAAAAATACTTCATTTGAGTACAAATACCTTTCCAAATCACTCAAATGAGTGATATATTTACGCCATTCCGTAGCGATTACAGATCATAACATTATGAATAATTTGTCAAAAGTCGGACGTACTGCCAAAGGCGTCACGTCACGCCCCCTTGGCGTCCGCCTAACCCCTGCCGAGGTGGATGAGGTCGAAGGCTATGCAGAGAAACTTGAACGCTCCCGTGCCTGGTTCCTCCGCTTCCTGATCCTGCGCGGCCTTGCCGACTACAAGCGCGAACTCGCATCCAAACCCACCCACTAAGGACAACGTCATGTACCCCGATGCAAAACGTATCCGCAGCCACCGCGTCATGCTGCGCCTGGACGATTACGAGCACCAGCTCGTTTCCTCGATCGCCAATTACCAGGGCGAAGAGCTTGCGGTGCTGGTGCGCCAGATCGTGATGCGTGAAGCCCTGGCCGTGATCGCCTTGGATGACGCCACCATCGACAGCGTACAGCGTCGCAGCGCTTAAACCGAGTCACTTTTGAGCAACTCTAAAGTTACAGAAAATGCCAGATCATCAAATTAACCTCAATGACGAAGAGCGCGCGGTGCTGGAACTCGTGCGCCAGCGCCAGGGGCTGGCAAGTATCGATCAGGCGGCTGAATGGCTCGTCAAGTCGCGCTTACGCATACAGTCGAAAAACATGACAGGTCGCGGTCGCGCCCTGTACCAAGTGGAAAGAAAGCTGAAATGAGAGTCATCGGCCTGCCCTGCCCGCATTGCGAATACACCGTCCGCGCCGTCAAAAGCCGCACGATGTCAGCCATGTTCAAGGAAATCACCTACATGTGCCAGAACCCTGACTGCGGGCACTCTTTCGTGGCAGGCCTGGAAGTGCTGCGCACCCTCTCGCTGTCCGCCATGCCGAAGGCCGATATCCGCATCCCGATGTCCCAGCATGCGCGCACGGCAGCCACCAGCCAGCTGGCCCTGGACCTGACTGCGGGCTGCTGATGACTATCCCAATCCTCGCGCCGCCGTAACCCGGCCACTGTAACTCCCCTCTTTTGCTGTGCCCTGCAGCGCTCTCTTTTGAGCGTGCGGGATTCGTTCAACCTGAAATAAGGAAAACCGATGGAAAACACGCTGCACGCCACCAGTCATGCCAACCATTCCCCTGCGCTGGCCACACCTCGCCCAGCCCTGCAACAATGCCTCGTGCCTGTGGCGCCGACCTGCTTCCTGCTGCATGCCAGCGCTGGCGCCAGCATCAGCGAGCTGTCCACCTACATCCATGAGATTACCAAGACCTACCAAGCCTATGGCGCGGCCAATCTCACCTTCATCATCAGCGATGCGCAAGCGCTGCAGCTTGGCGGCTTTTTCACATCGGAAAATCAACGCGCACTGGTCGGCAACCTGCCCTTGGAAATGCGTTATCTGTTTGCCAGCGAAGAGGGAACAACTGCGCTTTCCTACTGGGGCGAAGGTATGGCCAAGGCAGGGGCACGCTGATGCTACGCCTGGCCAAGACCTGCGGCATCTGGCTGCTGTCGCTCCTGATCGTCATTACCCCTGACGTGCTGCGGGCCATTGGCTTCATCAAGGACTAAACCATGCCGGCGTCCCTTATCGACAATCACCTGTCCTTCCAGCCTGCCGCCGAAATCCTGGCCGCACGCGACAAGGACATGCCGACGCCACCAGGCGCCGGGCATGCGCTGGCCGCCATCGCCGAAGCCAAGGCCCAGCTACGCAGCATCAAGCCGCGCAACCTGGCGCCATTCATGGCCCAGGCCTGGGGATTGTCGCCGCGTGGCGCCCGCCGCTCCGTGCTGATCGCCGCCGGCATGGACGCCGACCGCTGGGAATCACCCATCCACTCATTTACCGAAGAAGAGCGCATCGAGTTGCGCGCCGCCACCTCTGCCGCCATCCGTGTGTACGAAAGACTGTTGAATGCAATCTAAACAAATCCTGCTGCCTGACGCCCAGCGTCACGAAGCCTTCTTGCGATCCGCCCAGTTCGCGCCCGAGCTGGCCCGCATCCCATTCAAGTGGCGCAACCGCGTCATCAACGCGGCCATGGCCAAGATGGCCTGGTCGTCCTGGTACAAAGTCTACGAGTCCGTCGCCACCAGCTTTGTGCGCGAGTTTGCCGACCTATACGTGCCGGCCGGCGTCGACCTGTCGCAAAGCGACGCCGACATCGTGGCCACCGCCGAGCGCGCGGCGGCCGGCGTCACCAAAATGCTGTGGATGGCAGTGTCCGACACGCACGCCCTGCAGATCATGGAAGACGAATGCGCCTCGTATGGCATCGAGCTGCCCGAGTTCGACGCGCTGGCCGACACCATCGCCCGCCTGGTGGATGCGCGCTGGTGGCGCCGCCAATTGCGCAAGCGCGTCAAGCGCGCCTTCGAGGCGGGCAATATCCGCCTGGGCTATGTGAACTATCGCGGCGAACCGTACGCCAGCAACGACGCCGTGCTGTCGCGCCTGGCGCAAAACCGCCGTAACGCGGCGGCGCTGGCCGCAACCCTGGTGCAGAACGAAAACGGCCAGCAATTCAGCATCGCCGAACTGGCCGAGAAAACCACCGCGAATAAAGCCATCCGGCGCGGCGAACTGATGCTGCGCATCAACGGCTTTGAACAGATCGCCCGCGAGTGCGGCGACCAGGGCATTTTCATTACCTGGACGTGCCCGTCGCGCTTTCACGCCATGCAGCACAGCGGCAAGCCGAACGACAAATTCGACGGCTCCACGCCGCGCGAGGCAAATGCCTACTTGGGCAAGATGACATCGCTGTGCCGCTCCGCCCTGGCGCGCCGGGGCATCGGCCTGTACGGCTTTCGGATCGCCGAGCCGCATCACGACGGCTGCCCGCACTGGCATCTGCTGCTGTTCGTGCGCCCCACCGCGAAATACAAGACGGCCCACCTGCAGGACGTGGCTGGCCGCGCCATCCGCATCATGAAGCGCTACGCCTGGCGCGTGGACCGTGGAGAACCGGGCGCTTTCGCGCGCCGCTTGGACGTCAAACGCATCGACTGGGCCAAGGGCAGCGCCGCCGGCTATATCGCCAAGTACGTGGCCAAGAACATCGACGGCGTGGCCGAACACAAGACGAAAGAGGGTTATGTCGTCACGGCCGACACCGAAGGCGATGTCGAACTGACGCCATCGGCGCGCGTCGAGTCCTGGGCCGCGTGCTGGGGCATCCGCCAATTCCAGCAATGGGGCGGCGCGCCCGTCACCGTGTGGCGCGAGCTGCGCCGCATCGAGGAAAACATGCTCAACGAGGCGCCGGCCGCCATGCGCCGCGCCTGGGACGCCGTGCAGAAGATCGACGGCGAAAAGCGCGCCTGCTGGGCTGAGTACCTGCGCGCCCAGGGCGGCGCCCTGGTGCCGCGCAAGGAACTGGTCGTCACGCTGGCCAAGGACGAAAAGACCGTCATTGGCCGCTACGGCGAAACGCTGCGCACCACGCCCTACGGCGTGCGCTGCAGCGACCTCATTGGCGTGGTCTTCAAGTCCGTGCGCCATACGTGGACGCCGGTACAGGCCACAGGCGCTCGCGCGGTGGCTGTTGGGGTTGCCGTTCCTCGGACTCGTGTAAATAACTGTACGCACCCCGACCGCCCTGCCCCGGCCACACCGCCGGCGGCGGCCGCGCAAAACCTGCCCGACGAGGCCAAAACCGCACTGATTGCCGCCTGGGCGGCCGTCAACGCCTGCCCGTATCCCCGGCTGATCGTCCCCGAGAACCCACCCCATGAAGGTAATGGCACATGAGCACCTTTGCCGTGATCGTTCGCACACAAACCGAACGCTTTGAATATGCCGCGATTGCCGCTTCCAGCGGCGACGTGATCCAGGCCGCCATCGACCGCTTCGGCGTGTGCGGCGTTACCGCAAAACTGAAAGGAGCACCGCAATGCTGAACACCCTGACCAATTCGCCGCGGCAAATCGCCCTGGGCGACCGCGTGACATTCGATACCGACGAAGGCTACCAGGCCGGCACCGTCAACGACCTGCGCCGGGACGTGGGCAATGGCGAGCTGCATGCGTGGGTGGAGCTGGACCACCAGTGGCCGGGCATGTTCCGGGCCGTGCCGCTGGGCGCCATCGAGGCGGTCAAGAAGGCAACCGCGCCCGTCGGGTATCAAGCATGACAGTTAGCCGCATGACTAGCCCATTCCTGTTCGATGGCCCTGGCGTCATTTCGTTCAGCGGCGGCCGCACCAGCGGCATGATGCTGTGGATGACGATTCAGGCCTACGGCGGCACGCTGCCGGCTGACGTGGTGGTGTGCTTCGCCAACACCGGGAAGGAGGAGGAAGCAACCCTTGAATTCGTGCGCGACTGCGGCGACCGCTGGGGCGTTCCCATCATCTGGATAGAAAACCGTCCTCGCAATGAAGCGCGCGGTAAGGAATTTGCCATCGTGGACTTTGCAACGGCAAGCCGCAACGGCGAACCATTCGCCAATCTGCACGACGAAAAGAAATTCCTCCCGAACCCTGTCGCGCGCTTTTGCACGGCGGAACTCAAGGTGCGCCCGATGCAGCGGTACTTGAAGTCGATAGGCCTGGTCGAGTGGACCACGTTTATCGGCATGCGCGCAGACGAACCTATGCGCGTGGCGCGGCTGACCAATCAGGACTATGGCAAGCACGAAGTGAAAGAGGCACCCTTGGCGGCGGCCGGGCTGACCGTGGCCGACGTCAGCGCGTTTTGGGCGGAACAAGGTTTTGACCTGGGCTTGCCGAACATGAGCGGCAAGACGATGCACGGCAACTGCGATCTTTGCTTCCTGAAAGGCGGCAACCAGGTGCTATCCCTGATCCGCGAAAAGCCCAGCCGGGCGCTGTGGTGGATACAGCAGGAAAAGAACACCCAAGCGGCCGGATCGGGTGCTGGCGGCTGGTTCCGCAAGGACAGGCCCAGCTATCAGGCGATGTATGACATGGCGATGAATCACGGTGAATTGTTCCCGTTCGATGATGCGCTGACCGATTGCGGATGCACGGACTAGAAGGGACATAAAAAATGGATCAGTACAAAGAATTCTGCAGACTGCGTGACTACCGCAAGCCTGGCGCCGAAGTCCCTCAATACACGGAGGCGGAAGCGTTCGCCTTGGCCACGAACAAGTGCCAAGCATGCAGCCCGGCCACAAAGAAAGCGGCATCCAATGAATAACCTTTTTGACAATTCGATCCAGTCCGAAACCCTGACTGCGGAAGAGCTGGAAACCATTTCAGGCTGCTGCCGGAAAGTGGATCAGATCAAATGGCTGCAGCAAAACGGCTGGACCTTCATCAAAAACCGGGCCGGCGCGCCGATCATCGGGCGCCTTTACGCCAGGCTGCGCTTGAGTGGTATTAATCCTGCCAGCTTGGTGAGCACGCCGGCCTGGGCGCCGGATTTGTCCAAAGTACGTTAAAAGATAGAAAACTATGCGACCTAAGAGCACTGGCTACAAACTGCCGCCGCGCATGCTGCGGCGCGTGCGCAAGCTTAAATCCGGCGATACTTGGACCGGCTACTACTACAACGGCCGCGACGAGGCCGGCAACAGGAAGGAATATCCACTTGGCACGGACCTGATCGAAGCAAAGCGTTTGTGGGCGGAATATGAGTGCAAGCCTGTTCCAACCGATGCCACACTGATGGAATATGTGTTTGCGCAGTACATTCGGGACGTCCTGCCGGGAAAAGGGGCAGGCACGCAGAAAGAGAACGCCAGTTCGCTAAGCCAGCTGCGCCCGGTATTCGACAGCGCCCCTATCGATGCCATCACACCACAGGACATTGCCCGCTACCGCGACGCACGCACCGCCAAGGTACGCGCCAACCGCGAAATTTCGCTGCTGTCGCATGTGTTCAATATGGCCAGGGAATGGGGCTACACCAAGCGCGAAAACCCATGCCGTGGAGTGCGCAAAAACAAGGAAGTACCGCGCGATTTCTACGCCGACAAGGCCGTGTGGGACGCTGTGCGCAATGCTGGCTGTGAAGAGCTGCAGGATGCCATGGACCTGAACTACCTGACCGGTCAGCGGCCTGCCGACGTACTCAAGATGCGCGACAGTGATTTGAAAGATGGCGCCCTGCAGGTGCGACAGAACAAGGGCAACAAGCTGCTGCGGATCGTCCTTGAACATGATGGCGTCCCGTCCGAGCTGGCCAAGGTCATCGAGCGTATCCACGCACGCCCTGACCGGCCGCGTACAGCCTTCATCGTTTCGCTGCCGAATGGTTCCCAGGTCAAGAAGTGGCATTTGCGCCTTCGCTTCGACAACGCCCGAAAGGCTGCGGCAGAACTGGCGCTAAAGGCAGAGGACGAAGCGCTGGCCGGCCGCATCAAGGCGTTTCAGTTCCGTGATATCCGGGCGCGGTCGGCAAGCGACATTGTTGACTTGAGCGCTGCAAGCTCCCTGCTGGGGCATAGTGAAAAAGTTATCACTGAAAAAGTCTATAGGAGGATAGGCCAAGCTGTTCGCCCTACCCGCTGAAAACTTCACCAGCATTTACTGGTATCTCAATAACATTAAGCACTATGCGGAATACGAACTACGCTTCGATCAAGAAGCGTAGCTTTCCCCTTTTCCGTGATGAACCAGAAAAGACCATTACTACCATTTGTAGCAGGTAGAAAATTAACACTAACCAAGCCCAGCATAATAAACTGCGCCTTAATTGATTGAAATGCTCGATGATTTATGGAAAATTGAGGCGTTGGAGAATCCATATAATCTTTTAAAATATATTCCATTCGAGTCCTTACTGATGACTCAGGAGCATTCACCTCTAGCAATGAAGAAATACCCAAAAATATATCCCCAAATGATATCGAAATTACATCATCCAATTTTTCGCCAAATCGCGACGATATGATGGTCACACCAATGCCAAAAATATGATCCAGACCTGCAACATTTTCAATATCAATTTTTGATATCGCACTACTTACTTGCGCAGGAATTTGTGCACGCAAGTCTTCGTTCTCCTTGCGAAGTTCGTTTATTTCCTCCAGCAATTTGTTAGATGCCGGTGCGTCCCCTCTAACCCACCCAATCGCTGGATACATTTTAATAGTTTTTGATAGACTTAAAGAAACCAGTCCTGGCAATTCAGGTGCATCCTTCCAATACCTTACAAGCCGGTTAGTCTGCGCCTTCTCCCTGAACTTCATAAGCCTTTTCGTCAAATCGTCATTTTTATCAGTTTTACTTACGGGAATAGTATCAGGGGCATTGTGCAAGAAAGCTAAAACCTTTAAGCCTTTAGAAACCGCATAGTCATACTCTTTTTCAGTATAGCTAACACCCTCATCAGATACTGATCCGTAACGGCCACCGATAATTAACAAGTAATAGTCACAGTCATCTATTACTTTCTTAATAAATTCGAACTGATCTTCGTCCATAGCTGGGAATAGTTCCATCCCAGATGGTATGCAGTCCATCTCCATAAGAGTTTGCATCACCCTAGCGCGCTCATCTTGCAAATCAGCGTAGGTGGAACTGACGAATACCTGAAATCTTTTATCCATAAGGCACCAAAGGAAGTAGGACGTTTGAGGGGACGTATTGCACCTGATGGCAAACGAAGATGAAACAATGACAACAATTTTTACAGAGTTGCGGAAACCACTTCCGCAACAGACTGGAAGGGCGTCGAAGAAATACTGCAAGGATGATGATAGTCGTGATGCCACAAAAAAATAAAGCCCTTAAAAATCAAGGGCTTATTTCATAATTCTGGCGGAAGCGGTGAGATTCGAACTCACGAACAGTTTAACCCGTCGCTAGTTTTCAAGACTAGTGCCTTCAACCACTCGGCCACGCTTCCAGATGGCAGCATTATACATAAAGGTCACTGGCTTACCAATGGCTAGTACTGTCGTGGCCTTACTCCCCCAACGGCAAGGGCTGGGGCAGATGCCCTACAGGCCCCAGTTTTGCCGCAGCGCCTTCTCGAACTCCACCGCTGGCAAGGGGCGCGAGAACAGGTAGCCTTGTACTTCGTCGCAGCCGGAACTCTTCAGGAAGGCCAATTGCTCGGCCGTTTCCACGCCTTCCGCGATCACTTTGTGGTGCAGCTGCTGGGCGATGCTGATGATGGTGCTGGCGATGGCGCAGTCGCTGGCGTCGGTCGGGATGCCGGTGGTGAAGGACCTGTCGATTTTTAACGTATCGATGGGGAAGCGCTTCAAATAGGACAGACTCGAATAGCCGGTGCCGAAGTCGTCCAGCGACAGGGCCACGCCCAGCGCCGTGATGCGGTCCATGATGCCGATGACCCTCTCGATGTTGTGCATCAGGGTGCTTTCCGTGATTTCCAGTTCCAGCCAGGCCGCTTCCAGGCCGTAGCGGGCCAGGGTCGCCGCCACCCTGGCAGGCAAGGCTGCCGTGAATTCGCGCGCGGAAACGTTGACGGCCAGGCGGATCGGCGGCAGGCCCGCCTGTTTCCACGCCTGTGCCTGGGCGCAGGCCGCTTCCAAGACCCATTCGCCCACCTGCACCACCAGGCCCGTCGATTCGGCCAGGGGGATGAATTCGGCGGGCGGGATCATGCCGTGCTGCGGGTGGTGCCAGCGCACCAGCGCTTCGGCGCCGATGATGCGCCCGCTGCCCAGCGCATACTTTGGCTGGTAGTGCAGCAACAGTTGCTGTTCCGACAGGGCCTGGCGCAAGCCTGTTTCCAGGCGCATGCGTGCCTGCATGCCCAGGTTCATGTCCTGGCTGTAGAAGGCCACGCTTTCCGCTTCGCCGCCGCTGTCCTGCTTGGCGCGGTACATGGCGATGTCGGCCAGGCGCAGCAGGGTTTCCGCATCCTGCCCGTCCTGCGGATACACGCTGATGCCGATGCTGGCGCCCACGCGCAGGTCGTGGCCTTCGATCAGGAACGGTTCAACCAGCGAGGCCAGCAGCTTTTGCGACACCATGCTGGCCTCGAAATGCTGGCCGATGTCGAACAGGCCGACGGCGAACTCGTCGCCGCCCAGGCGCGCTACCAGGTCCTGGTCGCGCAATGCCTGGCGGAAACGCAAGGAGACTTGCCGCAGCAGTTCGTCGCCGATGCGCCGGCCCAGGGTGTCGTTGATCAGCTTAAATCGGTTCAGGTCGATGAACAGCACGCAGCCGAGCATCTTGCTGCGCTGCGCCACGCTGAGGGCCTGGTCGACCAGCTTGGCCAGCAGGGTGCGGTTGGGCAGGCTGGTCAGCGGATCGTAATACGCCAGGTGGTGCAAGCGCTCTTCGGCCAGCTTGCGTTCCGTGATGTCCGTCAGGTAGGCGATGAGTCCGATGGGCTTGCCGTCCAGGTCTTGCAGCGGCGACAAGGACAGGCTGGCCCAGAAGATCTCGCCCGACTTCTTTCGGCGGCGCACCTCCATCAGGCGCCCGCCCTGCTCCAGGAAGGCGTCGTGGAAACCCGTGTCTTCGTCGTCGTACAGGAACAGGATGTTGCGCCCCACGGCTTCCACCGAGGTGTAGCCGAACAGACGCTCGGCGCCCTTGTTCCAGCTGGTGATGTAGCCCGTCAAGTCCATCGTCAGCACGGATTCGTGCAACTGGTCGAGGATTTGCGTCTGCTGCGCCAGCAAGGCTTCCACTTGCGCGTAGGCATGGGTCGAGCGCTGCGCCAGCGAATGCACCTGCAGCACGCCAGCCGTTAGCGAAGCCAGGCTGGCCAGGTGGCGGCGGTCGGCGTCGTTGTAGACAGGACGGCCGGCCACGCTGTAATGGCCGAAGCAGTGGCCATCAAAACTGATTTCCTGCAGCAAGGCAGGCGTATCGCGGGGAAACGGCGCGGGCGGCGCAGCGGACGTGGCGGCAGCGGCGCTGGCCGCGGGCAGGAACAGGCCATGCGGGCTGGCCATCACGGCGCTGGCGATACGGCCCAGCTCGGCCACCAGCGCGGAGCCGCGCAAACGCACGACGGCGTCGCACAGGGCGGCGCTGTCACCGAGGTAATCCGACAACGGCAGCAGGGTCATGCTAGAGGTTCCGGCTGACCTGGATGGCCCACTGGTAAGCCTGCAGCAGGCTGCGCCAATAGGTTTCTCCATCGATGCCGGCACGGCGCAAGCCTTCGGGCGGCGGCGTGGCGCTTTCGACCAGCGCCAGCAAGGTGCCCAGCTCGCCATTGCGTTCAAGCAAGGCGGCGCTCACTTCAGGCGCCAGGTTCAGGGTGGCGATGATGTCTGCCATCGGCATGCCCAGCAAGACGTCGAGCAGGGAAAACACGCCCGTCATGAAGGCCAGGTCCTGCGCGTCGCGGTCGCCGCCGCGCAGCTGGCACAGCGCTTCCATCTGCGCCGCGCGCACGGCCGCCAGCGGCAGCAGCGCATGGATCTTGCCGTCATCTTGCTGGCGCGCATACAGCAGCAGTTGCAGCCAGCGCTGCAGCTGGCGCCGGCCCAGCAGGGTGATGGCCTGGCTGAAGCTGGCAATCGGCGCCGTGAAACCGAAGGCGGCCGAATTGACCAGTTTTAATAGATGATAGCTGAGCGACGGGTCTTGCTTGAGCGGCACTTCCAGCTCGTGCGCGTCGGCATCGCGGGCCAGCAAACCCAGCAGCGCCAACACGCGCCGGCGCGACGTGGCGTCTTCAGGCTCGCTTTGCTGGCGCGCCTGGTGCAGCGCGTAATCGCCGGCAAACCAGCTTACGCCGAGTTCTTGTAATTGGGGAATATGCCCCGCGTCGGCGACGTTGTAGGCCAGGTGCGGCCCCGGCAAGGGCAGCAGCTGATGCAGGGCCGGGCGGGCGCCGGCCGCGTCAAAGCTCAGCGCGCGCGCGTCGACCTGCGCCGCCGCCACGGGACCGGCCTCGGCGCCATCGAGCAGGATGCGGTAGCCGGCGTCGCGCCATTGCCGGCATTTTTTCTGCAGCGCTTTGTCGCCGGCAAGATGGGCGGGTAAACGGAAGATGGTGCGTTGCGGCGCCAGTTGCGCCAGCACGGCCTCGTCCACGCCATGCGGGTCGGCCAAGGGAATGATGCAGTCGAGCGGCGCCAGGAAGGCGTACGCATCGGCGGCGGCCAGCGCCGCCAGCAGCGGCGCCGTCGAGGCCTGCGGTAGATGCAGGGTGACAGCGACCCACTCGTTATGAGCATTGGCCACTGCTTGTAATCCCACCAACGGAAACAGGTTTGATTCAGACGCTGACATCGGTATCTCAGTGTGGGTAGGGCGCCATAGTAAATAAACTGACCTGCATTGGCAACCCTGGCCCGACAGGGATGCCATTTCGACAGCGAGAATCATTCTATCCGAATCTCACCCACGAAACAGTTTAATTTTGGCAATAAATGTTCAAAAAGAACATTCCCCCGCGAGACCCGCCTGTCATGCGGGTTTAATGAAAGCGTGGCGCCGCGCGCGCCTCTCAGGCGCCGCCGCCATGCGCGTGCTCGACCGCGTATTTGATCAGTTCGGCCTGCCCTTCGATCCCGAGCTTGCGCTTGATGTTCAGCCGGTGCGTCTCCACCGTGCGCACGCTCAGGTCCAGCGCGCGGGCGATCTGCTTGTTCGCCTGGCCCGCCGCGATGTGCTGCAGCACCTGCTGCTCGCGCGTGGTGAGAAAGGAATCGTGCACTTGCGGCCGAGACAGTTGCCGCGCCAGCGCCGCGCTGTAATAAATGCCGCCGGACATCACCGTCTCGATGGCAAACACAATATCTTTACCGGGAGCATCTTTGAGCACGTAGCCGCGCGCGCCGGCGGCAATCGCTTGCGACACATATTCGAGCTTGTCGTGCATGGACAGGATCAGCACGGCAATCTGCGGAAATGCCTGCTTGAACTGCGCCGTCGCTTCGATGCCGTTCGTGCCGCGCATATTGATATCCATCAACACAAGGTCCACCTGGTGTGCGCGCGCCTGATTCAACGCTTCGTCGGCGCCGCCCGCCTCGGCCACCACGTCGAAATGCGCCACCGCTTCCAGGCGCGCGCGCAAGCCATCGCGCACGAGGGGGTGATCGTCCACCAGCAGGATGTTGATTTTCTCGGTCATGGTTGCGTATCTCAGTGTGTGGATGGAAGGGCGAGCCGCGCCAGCACCACGGTGCCGGCCGGGGACGAGGTGATGTGCAGGCTGCCGCCGATGGCTTCCATGCGTTCCGTCATGTTGCGCAGGCCGATGCCGCGCTGCGGGTGCAGGGCGATGCCGTCGAAGTCGAAGCCGCCGCCATTGTCGCCGATGCGCAATTCCACGGCCTTGCCCGTCTCGTGCAGGCTCACTTCCACGCCGCGGGCATGGGCATGGCGCTCGCAATTGGTCAGCGCTTCCTGGGCGATACGGAACAGGACGGTATTGACCATGTCGGGCAAGCCCTCGCCCGCCGCCGCGGGGCTGGCCGTGAAACTGGCTTGCGCGCTGCTGCTGTCGTTAAATTCATGCACGAGATGGTCGAGCGCGGCGGCCAGGCCCAGATCGTCGAGGATGGCCGGGCGCAGGTTGTGCGAAATGCGCCGCACCTCGCCCAGCACCTTGTTCAGCTGCTCGGCGGCCCGCTCGAACGTGGCCGGCGCCTTGTCTTTCTGTTCGGCGTTGCCGGCCAGACGCGCGATGCCCGCCTCGATCTGCAGCTTGATCGACACCAGCCACTGGCTGATGCCGTCATGCAAGTCGCGCGACAGCCGTGCCCGCTCTTCCTCCTGCGATTCGACCACGCGCTGCGCCAGCACTTTCAGCTTGGCATCGGCCACGCGCAGTTCGCGCAGGTTCAGCACGAGGCCGCAGGCGGCCACCAGCAGGGAGCCGAGGATGGCGATGGCGGCGATCAGTTCCATGGTCGAGCGGATATTGCGCGACTGCTGGGCGTCGACCTTGGCCAGCGCCTGGTCCACGTCGTCCATGTAGATGCCGGTCCCCATCATCCAGCCCCACTCCGGCATCAGGATCACATAGCCGAGCTTGGGCGCGGACTTGTTGGTCGACGGCTTGATCCAGTTGTAGCGCTCGAAGCCGCCGCCGCTCTTCGCCCGCTGCATCAGGCGCTGGATGGTCAGATTGCCCTCGGCGTCGCGCAGCTCCCACAGATTCTGCCCCACCAGCTCGGGCTGGCGCGGATGCATCAGCGACTTGCCCTGCAAATCATAGATGAAGAAATAGCCATCGTCGCCATAGCTGAGGGCGGACAGGATGCGCTTGGCCTCCTCTTGCGTGGCGGCATCCTTGCGTCCCGAGCCATACAACGAGGCGATGGAATGGCTGGCCAGGGTCACGTAATGCTTGAGTTCGGCTTCCTTGCTGGCCAGATACGCTTGCTGGATGGTGGCGCGCTGCTGCTCGGCCAGGGTAATCGCCTGGTGCCGCACGGCAAACGCGATGGCGCACAGGGCGAGGATGAGCGGCGTGATGGCCAGGAAGATGACTTTCTGTCTGAGTTTCATGGCCTTGCGCGCTCCGGCGGCGTCGATGCTGGTGGGAATGGGTGATTTTACGTCGCGGCGCGGCGATCGGTCTGCGTAGTAATACTGAGCGTTACTGCGTAGTGCTGCGCTTGCCACGATTATACGATTCCTGAATACTCGCCATAAGCTGCAGATACACCAAATTCACACCCAAACTGGCGACGACCAGGCTCGGCAGCACACATCATCGCACGGCACAGCGCCCGTCACATCTCTGGAGGAAGCATGAACCGTATTTTCAAACAGCTCGGCTGGGCAGCGCTTGCGCTGGCAGGCGCCGGGTCCCTGGGCGTCGTCGCCCTGCAACGTGGCGAACCGATCAGCGCGATCTGGATCGTCATCGCCGCCGTCTGCGTCTACCTGATCGCCTACCGCTTCTACAGCCTGTTCATCGCCGACAAGGTGCTGGGCCTGGACGCCCGCCGCATGACGCCCGCCTTCAAGCACAACGATGGCCTGGACCACGTGCCGACGAATAAATATGTGCTGTTCGGCCACCATTTCGCGGCGATTGCCGGCGCCGGCCCCCTGGTCGGCCCAGTGCTGGCCGCGCAGATGGGCTATCTGCCCGGCATGCTGTGGATTTTGGCAGGCGTCGTGTTCGCGGGCGCCGTGCAGGATTTCATCGTGCTGTTCATTTCCATGCGCCGCGACGGCCGTTCCCTGGGCGACCTGATCAAGGCTGAACTGGGCGAAATTCCCGGCATGATCGCTCTGCTCGGCTGCTTCATGATCATGGTCATCATTTTGGCCGTGCTGGCACTGATCGTCGTCAAGGCGCTGACGGGCTCGCCTTGGGGCAGCTTCACCGTGATGGCGACGATTCCCATCGCCCTGTTCATGGGCGTGTATTCGCGCTTCATCCGCGTGGGCCGCATCGGCGAAATTTCCATCATCGGCTTTGTGCTGCTGATGCTGGCCATCATCGGCGGCCAGTACGTGCAGGAATCCGCCGTGCTGGGCCCGATGTTCACGTTCACGGGCACCGAACTGACGTGGATGCTGATCGGCTACGGCTTCATCGCTTCCGTCCTGCCCGTGTGGCTGCTGCTGGCGCCGCGCGACTACCTGTCTACTTTTCTTAAAATCGGCACGATTCTGGGCCTGGCCATCGGCATCATCGTCGTCGCACCGTACCTGAAAATGCCGGCCATGACCAAGTTCATCGACGGCTCCGGCCCCGTCTGGTCGGGCAATCTGTTCCCCTTCCTGTTCATCACGATCGCCTGCGGCGCCGTCTCCGGCTTCCACGCGCTGATTTCCTCGGGCACCACGCCGAAGATGATTGAAAACGAAAGCCACGCCCGCTTCATCGGCTACGGCGCCATGCTGATGGAATCGTTCGTTGCCATCATGGCCCTGGTGGCCGCCTCGACCATCGAGCCAGGCATCTATTTCGCCATGAACAGCCCGGCCGCCCTGATCGGCACCACGGCGGAGTCCGCCGCACAGGCGATCTCGCAGTGGGGCTTCTATGTGACGCCGGAGATGCTGACGCAGACGGCCAAGGATGTTGGCGAGCACAGCATCATCTCGCGCGCGGGCGGCGCACCGACCCTGGCCGTCGGCATGGCGCAGATCCTGTCCGGCGCCATCGGCGGCAAGGCCATGATGGCCTTCTGGTACCACTTCGCCATCCTGTTCGAAGCGCTGTTCATCCTGACGGCCGTCGATGCGGGCACGCGTGCGGGCCGCTTCATGCTGCAGGACTTGCTGGGCAGCTTCGTGCCAGCGCTGAAACAGACGGAAAACGTCATCGCCAACCTGCTGGCCACGGGCCTGTGCGTGGCGGCCTGGGGCTACTTCCTGTACCAGGGCGTGGTCGATCCATTGGGCGGCATCAATACCCTGTGGCCGTTGTTCGGCATCGCCAACCAGATGCTGGCTGCCATCGCGCTGATCCTCGGCACCTGCGTGCTGTTCAAGATGAAGCGTGGCCAGTATGCGTGGGTCACCATCACGCCGACGATCTGGCTGCTGCTGTGCACCTTGACGGCCGGCTGGCAAAAGATTTTCGATGCCAATCCGCGCGTCGGTTTCCTGGCGCATGCGAAGAAATACTCGGCGGCCCTCGATGAAGGCACCCTGCTGGCGCCGGCCAAGTCGGTGGCGCAGATGCAGCAGATCATCTTCAACGATTACCTGGACGCCGGCCTGGCCGCCTTCTTCGTGGTGGTCGTCGTCAGCGTACTGTTCTTCGGCATCCGCACCATCATGAAGGCGCGCGCCGACAGCCGTCCGAGCACCAAGGAAACGCCGTTCCAGGCCATGCCCACGGTGCAATGATGATCGACGAAATCATCAAGGCTGGACGGTATCTGGGGCAAAGCATGCGGCTCATGTGCGGCTTGCCCGAGTACGACACCTATGTGGCCCACCGGGAAGTGACCCATCCCGGCGAGCCGATGATGACGTATGAAGAGTTCTTCCGCGAACGGCAGGAAGCCCGTTACGGCGGCGCGGGAAAACGTGGAGGTTGTTGTTAGTGTAAGTGCTGGGGTCAGTCCCTGCGGGATCGACATGTGCCCTATTGGGGCACATGTCCCCGTCGGGTCTGACCCCATTATTGTGTTCAGTAAGTTCCTCTCCCCTCTCCTCTCTTAGACCCACATCAATATCGTGGTGTGTCTTCGCGTCTATATTTTTCCAATAGGAAATTAAAAATCAGTCAATAGACCGACGGGAGAAGCGCCGCCACCATGTTCAATTTCCAACGCTCCAGCATCAGCCAGAAGCTGACCATGATTTCGGTCTTGTCGTCGGGCTGCGCGCTGCTGCTGGTGTTCGTGGCGTTTGCGCTGACGTCCGTGCTCAGCCACAAGAACGATGAAGGCAAGCAATTGCTGTCGCTGGCGGGCGTGATCGGCGCGGCCGGCGCGGCGCCATTGCTGGCGGGCAAGCCGGGGCAGGCGCAGGCGGAACAGGTGCTGGCGGCGCTGGCCGCGCGCGATGAAGTCGCCCAGGCGGCCCTGTTCGACAAGGGTGGCCGTCTGTTTGCCCTGTACCGCGCGCCGCAGCACGCGGACGGCCTGGCGGCGCCGGAAGACCTGGACCCGGCCCTGCTGGCAGACATTGCCGCAGAGTCCGTCACGCAAGGCTCGGGCACGACCCTGGCGCCCGCCATGCGCTTGTACCGCCCCGTCTACCGGCCAGGCGAGCCGCAACAGCTGATCGGCGCCGTGCTGATCGAGGCGGACCTGAACCACATGTGGCGCGACATCGGCCGCCACGTGGGCGCCATCGGCGGCGCCACCGTGCTGTCCTTCCTGATCGCCGTGTTCCTCGCGCGGCGCTTCAAGAGCGTGATCGCCGAACCGATCACCAAGCTCATTGATACAGCGCAAAAAGTGTCGAGCAGCCAGACCTACAGCCACCGCATCGCGCACCAGCGCAGCGACGAGCTGGGCGTGCTGATCGACAGCTTCAACGACATGCTGGCGCAGATCGACAGCCGCGACAGCACGCTGGCCAATTACCGCGACCAGCTCGAGCGCCAGGTGGGCGTGCGCACGGCCCAGCTGGAAAAGGCCAAGGATGTGGCCGAGGCGGCCAGCCAGGCGAAGAGCGCGTTTCTCGCCACCATGAGCCATGAAATCCGCACACCGATGAATGGCGTGCTGGGCATGACGGAATTGCTGCTGGCCAGCCCGTTGACGCCGCAGCAGCGCCACTACACGAGCATGGTGCAGCGCTCGGGGCAGAATCTGCTGGTGATCATCAACGACATCCTCGATTTTTCCAAGATCGAGGCGGGCAAGCTGAGCGTGGAATACATCCGCTTCAATTTCCGCGAATTGCTCGACGACATAGAGCACGTGTTCGCGCCGCAGGCGGAAGCAAAGAATATCAGCCTGGAATTCGATATCGCCTACGACATCCCCATCGCCATCTGCGGCGACCCGAACCGTTTGCGCCAGATCATCGTCAATCTGCTGGGCAATGCCATCAAGTTCACGGAAACGGGCAAGGTCACCGTGAAGGTGGCCGTGTGCAGCGAAGACGCGCCCAGCGTGGGCTTGCGCTTCGAGGTGCACGACACGGGCATCGGCGTATCGAACGAGGCGCAGAGCCGGATCTTCGAATCGTTCTCGCAAGCGGACGGCTCGACCACGCGCAAGCACGGCGGCACGGGCCTGGGATTGACGATCTCGAAACAGCTGGTGGAGCTGATGGGCGGCACTATCGGCGTTAATAATGCTTTAACGCAAGGATCGATCTTCTGGTTCGAAGTAAATTTCGATAAGCGGAGAGTCGACAGCGACGACCCGTCCTTCAACCTGAAAACCACGCGAGGGTTACGCGCCTTGATCGTCGACCACACACCCGCCACGCGCGCCGTGCTGGAGCGGCAACTGGCCAGCTGGCACATCGTCAGCGACAGCGCCGGCACGGCCAGCGACTGCCTGGCCAAGCTGCGCGCGGCCGCGCAGGCGGGCACGCCGTATGGCGTGGCCCTGCTCGACATGGAATTGCCGCGCACCAGCGGCCTGGCCCTGGCCGCCACCATCAAGAGCGACCCGCTGCTGGCCGACCTCAAACTACTGCTGCTGAGCACGGAACAGGCGGCGGCCGACCCCGTGCAGCGGCGCGAGGCGGGCGTGGCCTTCCAGCTGATCAAGCCGGCCCGCGAATGCGATCTGTTCGACTGCATCGTCACGCCGCCGCGCGCCAGCGAGGGCATGCGCATCCATCCGCCGCATGCGGCGCGGCAGGTGGGCCGGCGCCAGCGCCGCCGCGTGCTGCTGGCCGAAGACAATCCCGTCAACGTGGAAGTGGCGCTGGCCATGCTCGACAGCCTGGGCCTGGACGTGGTGTGCGCGCGCAACGGCGAACAGGCCCTGCAGGCGGCGCAGGCCGAGGATTTCGATCTGATCCTGATGGATTGCCAGATGCCCGTGATGGACGGTTTTGCCGCCACGGCGGAAATCCGCCGCCACGAACAGCAGTGCGGCCACGCGCGCGTGCTGCCCATCGTCGCCATCACGGCCAATGCGCTGCAGGGCGACCGCGAAGCGTGCCTGGCGGCCGGCATGGACGATTACCTGAGCAAACCGTTCACGCAGCAGGACCTGGGCCACACGATCGCGCGCTGGATCACCCTGCCGCGCGCGGCCACCGTGCACCACAGCGAAGCGCAGGAGCCGCAGACGCCGCAGGAAACGCCGCCCGGGCCGCCGCCCGAGGTAACGCCGCCATCCGCCGCCACGACGGCGGGCCAGGCGCTGAACCGGCAGGCGCTGGAAAACATCCGCGCCCTGTCGCGCGCCGACGGCGATGCGCTGCTCGAACGGGTCATCCAGGCCTTTGTCGGCGAGACGCCGCGCCAGCTGAGCGCCATGCGCGACGCGATCGCCGGGGCGGATGCGGAAGCGCTGCGCAAGGTGGCGCACAGCCTCAAGTCAGGCAGCGCCAACGTGGGCGCCGATGGCCTGGCGCAGCTGTGCAAGGAGATGGAAAAACTGGGCCGCGCCGGAAGCACCGAGGGCGCGGCTCCCCTGCTGCAGCAGATGCAGCAAGCCTTCCTGGCCGTACGCGAATCGCTGAACGCCATCCTCGTGAAGGAACACTGACATGACAGCGCCCCTCTCCCCTCCCCGCGGCCTGGTGCTGGTGGCCGACGACGATCCCGTGATGCGCTTGCTGATGCGGCAGATGCTCACGCAGGTGGGCCTGGACGTGATCGAGGCCGAAGATGGCGTGCAGGCCCTGGCCAGCTACAAGCACAGCGGGCCGGACCTGGTCATGCTCGACGTCGACATGCCGGCCATGGACGGCTTTGCCGTGTGCCGCGAAATCCGCCACCAGGAAGTGGGCGGCACGGTGCCCATCATCATGGTCACGGGCGGCGACGAACTGGAAGCCGTCACGCGCGCCTACGAGGTGGGTGCCACCGACTTCATTTCCAAGCCCATCAACTGGCCCATCCTGGGACACCGCGTGCTGTACGTGCTGCGCGCCAGCGACGCCATCGCCCGCCTGCGCATCGCCGACGCGCACAATCGCGCCGTGCTGGCCGCCATCCCCGACACTTTCTTCCGTCTCAACCGCGACGGCTTCTATCTCGACTACGAACAGGGCCACGACGCCAGCGCAGGCTTTTCCATCACCGACTGCGTGGGCAGCCATATCCGCGACGTGCTGCCGTCCGAAATCGCCGCGCGCCTGCTCGACAAGGCGCACGCCGTGCTGGCCACGCAGCACATCGGCTCGGTCGACTACACACTCACGCACGAAGACAGCACGCGCCATTTCGAAGCGCGCCTGGTGGCGACGGGCGCCGATGAAGTGCTGGGCCTGGTGCGCGACATCAGCGAGCGCAAGCGCACGGAAGAACAGATCCGCCGCCTCGCCTATTGCGACAGCCTGACGGGCATCCCCAACCGCCAGGCCTTCCTGGAAACGCTGGAACGGGAACTGGTGCGCTCGAAGGAGCACGACAAGAAATTCGCCGTGCTGTTCATGGACCTCGACGCCTTCAAGCGCATCAACGACACCCTGGGCCACGACGTGGGCGACCACTTGCTCAAGGTGGTGTCCGAGCGCCTGCGCGAAACCATCCGCCCCAGCGACTTGGTGCTGCGCGCCGAGCACGATTTCGAGGCGTCGTCCGGCGGCAGCAACCTGGCGCGCCTGGGCGGCGACGAATTCACGATTCTGATCCCCGACCTGGAGCGGGTGGAAGACGCGCTGAACGTGGCGCACCGGGTCAAGGAAGCCATGCGCCGGTCCTTCATGATCGAGGGGCACGAGATTTTCGTCACGGCCAGCATCGGCATCTCGCTGTATCCGGAAGATGGCGAGGATTGCAACTCGCTGTTGAAATATGCGGACACGGCGATGTACCACGCGAAGAACTGCGGCAAGAACAACGCCAAGCTCTACAGTTCATCCTTGACGATGGAAATCATGAGCCACGTCAAGATGGAAGTGGGCCTGCGCAAGGCATTGCAGAACAACGAGCTGTATCTGCTGTACCAGCCGCAGATCGACGTGCCCAGCACGCAGATCGTCGGCGTCGAAGCGCTGGTCCGGTGGCGCCACCCCGAGCGGGGCATCATTTCGCCCACGGAATTCATCCCGCTGGCCGAAGAGACGGGACTGATCGTGCCCATCGGCGAATGGGTGCTGCGCACGGCGTGCAACCAGGCCAAGGCGTGGCAAAGCGATGGCGGACGGGCCATCCGCATGGCCGTCAACCTGTCGGCCAAGCAATTCAAGGATGAAAACCTGATGCAGATCGTGCTCTCGGCCCTGGCCGACACGGGCCTCGATGCGCGCCTGCTGGAACTGGAATTGACGGAAGGGACGTTGATGGACGATGCGCGCGCCACCATGGTGACCCTGGAGCAATTGCGCGGCATCGGCGTGTATCTCTCCATCGACGACTTCGGCACGGGATATTCGTCGATGAATTATCTGAAACGCTTCGACGTGCGGGCCCTGAAAATCGACAAGAGTTTTATCGCCGGCTTGCCGCAGGATACGGAAAACGCGGCCATCACGCGCGCCATCATCGCCATGGCGCACGGTTTGAAAATGGTGGTGGTGGCCGAGGGCGTGGAGACGGACGAGCAGTTGCTGATGCTGGAAGAATACGGCTGCGACATGGCCCAGGGATACTTTTTAGGCCACCCGTCGCCGCACGACACGATCACGGCCATGCTGGCCAGGCAGGCGGGCCAACTGGCCAGCCTGGAAACTAGAGCACTTCGAAGGCAAGGATTTGCGTGACTTGCTGCGGATTGAAATTATCGTCGGAAATCATCACCAGGCTGCGGCGGCCGTTTTCCAGGCGCGGGCCCCAGCTGATGCCTTCGATATTGTCGACCCGGGGCAGGCCGATCTTTTCCAGGTCCAGCAGCAGGCGCTTGCGCGCCGGCACATAAGTCGCGCCCGCCAGGGCGGGAATGGCCTGGATATCGGTGGCGCCATCCGTCTCCATTTCGTAGATGCGCACGTGGTTCGTGTACAGGCCATCCGCGTTGGACACGCCGGCCCGCTCCACCACCAGCACCTGATGGTCGTTGACAGCGAGGATTTCCGACACGCCATTGTCCGCCTCGCGCCCCGGCGCGGGCCGCGAGGCCACCGGCTCGATCGGATACGCATACTGGCCCAGCACCTTGCCGGCGCGGTCCAGGCGCGTGATGCGCACCACGGAGCCATGATCGGGCGTGGCCAGCGGGCCATCCTGGTACAGGGCCGCTTCCATGCCCAGCCACAGGCTCTTGCCATCCGACGAGAACGACAGTGCCTCGAAGCTCATGTTGTTGCGCGAGCCGATTGCTTCCTTCGAGACATTGAACATGACCGGCGTGGGCAAGGTGGACAGATAACGCCCATCCCGGTCCGCGTGGCGCACGAACGGGTGCAAGCCCACCTTGCGGTTGCCTTCGCTGCCGTACCACAGGCTGCCGTCCCGCGGATCGACGCGGATGGTTTCGATGTCGGGCACCTGGTCGCCCCGGTCCAGTTTTGCATGGGCCAGATTCGGATAGCGGCTGCCATCGGGCTGCGTGAAGAAATGCACGCTGTTTAAAGTCACGGCGGAGAACTTCCCGCTGTCGTAATCAAGGCTGGCGCGGTAAAAGCGGGCGGGATTGATTTCCGAGCGGTCATCGCTTTCCATCACCCAGCTCTTGCTGGCCGCATCGTAGTCGATGCCGGACAAGCCGCCCACCGTGGTGCCCTCGAACGCCTGTTTCAAGGCGATGCGCTGCTCGCCGATCAGGCGCAAGCCGGCAATCCGCGCGTCGTGGGGGAAACTGGCGCAGGCGGAGAGAACAGCGGCGGAGGCCAGGGCAAGCGCGGTGCGGAAAAATCGATGCATGGCAGGTATCAGTGAGTTGCGTAGGTCGGCTTAGCGCGAAGCGCGTAAGCCGACAACATTGTTGGCTTGGCTGGTGGTGTCGGTATAACGTGGCGTCGCGGTGGTGTCGGATTACGCGGCTACGCCGCTAATCCGACCTACCCGACCTACCCGCCCTATACCACCCCATCGGCCTTCAGTTGCGCGATGGCGGCGGCGTCATAGCCGAGCGACGCCAGCACCTCGTCGTTGTGCTGGCCCAAGGTCGGTCCCAGCCATTGCGTCTTGCCCGGCGTGGCGGACAGCTTCGGGCTGATGGCGGGCAGTTTCACAGGGGTGCCGTCGGCGAAATGGTGCTGTTCGAACATCTCGCGGGCGAGAAATTGCGGATCGCTCATCATGTCGCGCACGGAGTAGATTTTGCCGGATGGTACGTCGGCGGCCTTCAGCACGGCCAGCGCGCTGTCGATGGTGTGCGTGGCGCACCAGGCGCCGATGGCGTCGTCGATTTCCTGCGTGCGCGCCACCCGGCCGTCGTTGCGCGCCAGCTGCGGGTCGCCCGCCATGTCGATGCGGCCCATGGCCAGCATCAAGCGCTTGAAGATGGCGTCGCCGTTGCCGGCGATGACGATGTTTTCGCCGTCGCCCGTCGTGTAGGTATTCGAGGGCACGATGCCGGGCAGCGAGCCGCCCGTGCGCTCGCGCACCACGCCCGCCTGGTCGTATTCGGGCACCAGGGACTCCATCAGGTTGAACACGGATTCGTACAGGGCCACGTCGACCATCTGCCCTTCCCCGCCGTCCCGGCCGCTCGTCACGTCGCGGTGGCGCAGCGCCATCATGGCGCCGATCACGCCGTGCAGGGCCGCCACCGAGTCGCCGATCGACACACCGACCCGCACGGGCGGGCGGTCGGCAAAGCCGGACACATAACGCAAGCCGCCCATTGATTCGCCGATGGCGCCGAAACCGGGCAAGTCCTTCATCGGTCCCGTCTGGCCAAAGCCGGACAGGCGCACCATGATGAGGGACGGCTTTTCCTTTTTCAGCTGTTCATAGCCGAGGTTCCACTTTTCCAGCACGCCGGGACGGTAGTTCTCGATGATGATGTCCGCTTCCAGGGCCAGCTGGCGCGCGATCGCCCGGCCTTCCGGCGCTTTCAGGTTCAAGGTCAGACTTTTCTTGTTACGGGCCTGCACCGACCACCACAGCGAGGTGCCGTCTTTCAGCACGCGCCAGGTACGGATGGGGTCGCCGCCATCGGGCGACTCGATCTTGATCACGTCGGCGCCGAATTCGGCCAGCATGCGGGCGCAGAACGGCCCCGCGATCAGGGTGCCCAGTTCAAGGACTTTGATGCCCGCCAAAGGACCAGCCGACGTTTTTTCTTGCATGATTTAGGTTGCCCTGCGGTCGAGCATCGCACGGGCGATCGTGCCCGCGTCGACGTATTCCAGTTCGCCGCCCACGGGCACGCCGCGGGCCAGGCGGCTCACGCGCAAGCCCCGCGCCTTCAGCATTTCGCTGATGTAGTGGGCCGTCGCTTCGCCTTCATTCGTGAAATTGGTGGCCAGCACCACTTCACCGACCACGCCATCGTTGGCGCGGCTCAATAATTTTTCGAGGTGGATATCTTTCGGGCCGATGCCGTCCAGCGGCGACAAGCGCCCCATGAGCACGAAATACAGACCCTTGTAGGTGAGCGTCTGCTCGATCATCAGCTGGTCGGCGGGCGTTTCCACCACGCACAGCAAGCGCTTGTCGCGCTCTTCGTCGAGACAGGTCTCGCACACTTCGTGTTCGGTAAAGGTATTGCACAGGCCGCAGTGATGCACGGCATCGACGGCCTGGAACAGGGCGCGCGACAGCATGGCCGCGCCTTCCCTATCGTGCTGCAACAAATGAAATGCCATCCGCTGCGCCGACTTGGGGCCGACGCCGGGCAGGCGCCGCAGCGCCTCGGTCAAAAATTCAAGCGACTTGGACATGGATCAACCCTGCCCCGTGCCACAGATCGAGCGCATGCGGTGTTGCATCAGAATGGCATTTTGAAGCCGGCTGGCAAGTTCATGCCACCGGTCAAACCTGCCATTTTTTCCGCGGACGTCGCTTCCGCCTTGCGCACGGCATCGTTGAAGGCGGCAGCCACCAGGTCTTCCAGCATGTCCTTGTCGTCGGCCAGCAACGATGGGTCGATGGACACGCGCTTGACGTCGTTCTTGCACGTCATGACGATCTTGACCAGGCCGGCGCCGGACTGGCCTTCCACTTCCACCAGCGCCAGTTGTTCCTGGGCCTTTTTCATGTTGTCTTGCATTGCTTGCGCCTGCTTCATCAGGCCAGCCAGTTGATTTTTCATCATGAGAATGCTCCGTTAATTCAGTTTGTGAGTGTGTTAATCATCAATGCAGGGTCGGCGCGGCGGAGCCGGCCGGTGCGGGGGTAATCGTTCCCGGCACGACAAAAGCGTCGAATGCACGCTTCATCTCGAGCACGAAGGGATCGCTGGCGATGGTTTCTTCCGCGGCAAGCTGGCACGCCTCGCGGTGGGCCTGCGCTTCCGCGCTGGCCGTGTACCAGACGGCGCCCAGTTCCGTGTCGACGTTCACCTTGCGGCCGAAACGTTCGGTCAGCGCGGCCGCCAGTTTTTCCACGTTGGCCGGGCTGCGCCACGTGTCGATCGGCACGCGCAGGCGGAACGTGGTGCTGTGGCCGTCGTGCAGGCATTCGATCAGCTCGGCTTGCACGGCCAGTTGCTGGGCCACGCCGCGCAAAGGCAGCACGGCGGCCACGGCCGGCCAGTTGCCGTCCCAGTCCAGGCCCGGCACAGGCGTGATCACATACGGCCCGCTGGGCGCGGCTTGCTTGGCGGCACGCTGCGGCATGACGACGGCGGGCTGCTCGCTGCTCTGCGCGGCGGGCGCGGACACGGCGGCCGAGGCGCTGTCGTCGGAAAATTCGGTGACCCACGGCGGCAAGTCGTCATCTGCCTGCTGCTGTGGCGGCGGAGCGGCGGGACGCGCCTGCTGCACGGGCACGACCGCGGGCGCCTCCATCACGGCCACGGGCGGCGCATCGTCCCACGGCGCCGGCGCTTGCGCGGCGGCCGGTGGCGGCGGTGCAGCCTGGACGGGCGCTGCAGGAGCGGGCGCGGCGACGGCAGCCGGTGCGGGAGCGGCCGGCTTGGGCGCCGACGTTGGCGCCGACGGCGCGCTGCCCGGACGGCCTTTCGAGGCGGCGCGGGCCGCTTCCAGCGCCGCATTGATGGCGGCGCGGGCGGAACTGATCGGAGCGCCCGATGCTGCCGGGGCAGCCGCAGCTGGCGCGGCGGCGGGCGGCGCCGGCGCTGGTGCGGGTGCCGGGGCAGCTACAGGCGCGGGTGCCGGTGCGGGCGCGGCCGCGCGTGGCGGCGGCGCTTCGCTGCGCGCCATGCTGGCGGCGGCAGCGGCGACAACGGCAGGCGGCGTCACGGCGGCATGGCTGGCCACGCTGTTCGTGGCGGCGCGGGCGGCCGGTGCGGATGCGGCGGCGCGCGCGGCGGCCACGGCGGCGGGACGATTGCCTGGAGCGGACGCTGGTGCGGCAGCCGGCACGCCTTCGGCGCCGCCTATGCCGGGCCGAAAGGCCAGCATGCGCAGCAAGGTCATGGTAAAGCCCGCGTATTCGTCGGGCGCCAGGCCCAGTTCATTGCGGCCATGCACGGCGATCTGGTAAAACAGCTGCACTTCTTCCGCGTCGAAGGCACCGGCCAGACGCACGATGTCCGCGTATTCGGGCAAGTCCTGCGGCAAGGCGGCGGGCACGGTTTGCGCCAGCGCAATGCGATGCAGCAAGGTGCCCAGGTCTTGCAGGGCGCCGTTATACGACAGGCTGCGCGAGGCCATTTCGTCGGCCACGGCCAGCAAGTCGGCGCCATCCTGCTGCGCCAGCGCGTCGAGCAGGCGCACCAGGTACGACTGGTCGAGCGCGCCCAGCATGCCTTGCACGGCGTCGAGCGTCACTTCGCCGGCGGCGTAAGCGATGGCCTGGTCCGTCAAGGACAGCGCATCGCGCATGGAACCGTGGGCGCCCTGGGCCAGCAGGCGCAAGGCCGGCTGTTCGAAGGCGATGCCTTCCTGCCCCAGGATATTGTCCAGGTGGCTGATGATGTGGCCGGGCGGCATCTGCTTGAGGTTGAACTGCAGGCAGCGCGACAGCACGGTCACGGGAATCTTTTGCGGGTCCGTCGTGGCCAGAATAAACTTGACGTGCTCGGGCGGCTCTTCCAGCGTCTTCAGCATGGAATTGAACGCGTGATTGGTCAGCATGTGCACCTCATCGATCATATAGACCTTGAAGCGCGCATTGCTTGGCGCGTAGACCGCCTGTTCCAGCAGCTGCGCCATTTCATCGACGCCGCGGTTCGACGCCGCATCCATCTCTATATAGTCGACAAAGCGTCCCGCATCGATTGCCGTGCACGCTTCGCATACGCCGCACGGCTGGGCCGTGATGCCGCCCGTGCCGTCGGGGCCGATGCAATTGAGCGACTTGGCCAGGATGCGCGACAGGGTCGTCTTGCCGACGCCGCGCGTGCCCGTGAACAGGTAGGCGTGATGCAATCGGCCGCTGTGCAAGGCATGCGTGAGCGCGCGCACGACGTGCTCCTGGCCGACGAGCGTCTCGAAATTCTTGGGGCGGTATTTACGGGCGAGGACTTGATAGGACATGCTGAGATTTTACCATGCGATTTTGCGGGTGATCCTGCGCGGCGGGCGCAAGCCTCATGGCCGGGCCAGGCAAACCTGGCAAACGCGGCAAAGCAGCAATTGTATAACATGGCCAGCTGGAAATATGGAAAACACGGCAAGCCCGGCAATGCTGCGGCGTCACAAAAAAATGGTGCCGCAAAAGCAAAAAATCTGCCCATGGCAGCTTGATTGTCGATCCTGATAAAACATTCCCGAAGGAGGCGAGCCTGATCTGCGGCACTCATGGTTAATAGCCGTGGCTGCTTCGTTCCCGACCTGACCAGGTTAGCCATGCCACGATGCGCAGGGGCCCGCCGGGGACAATTATAACCGGTCTGCGCAAGATTGGGAAATTGCCGTCTCAATGCGGTGTGCGTCGGCGCAGGTCAGCGTAGGTCGGCTTAGGCCGCAGGCCGTAAGCCGACACTGCTGAGTACGCGGATCGTGAACATGCAAGCAATGTCGGGTTACGCGCAAGCGCTAACCCGACCTACCCCGACCTACCCAATACCTACAAACCCAGCTCCTGCCAGATCCCATCCACCCTCGCCTTCACTTCCGGCGTCATGGCGATCGTCGTGCCCCACTCGCGCGTCGTTTCGCCCGGCCATTTATTCGTCGCATCGATACCCATCTTGCTGCCCAGGCCGCTGACGGGCGAGGCGAAGTCCAGGTAATCGATGGGCGTGTTGTCGACCAGGGTCGTGTCGCGAATCGGGTCGACCCGCGTGGTGATGGCCCAGATGACCTCTTTCCAGTCGCGGATATTCACGTCTTCGTCGACCACCACGATGAACTTGGTATACATGAACTGGCGCAGGAAGCTCCACACGCCGAACATCACGCGCTTGGCGTGGCCCGCGTACTGTTTCTTGATCTGCACCACGGCCATGCGGTAGCTGCAGCCTTCGGGCGGCAAATAAAAATCGGTGATTTCGCTGAACTGCTTTTGCAGCAGCGGCACGAACACTTCGTTCAGGGCCAGGCCCAGCACGGCCGGTTCGTCCGGCGGTTTGCCTGTATACGTGGAGTGGTAGATCGGGTCGCGGCGCATCGTGATGCGGTCGATCGTGAACACGGGGAAACTGTCCTGCTCATTATAGTAACCCGTGTGGTCGCCATACGGCCCTTCCAGCGCGTGTTCATAGCCGCTCGGATGATTTTCGTCCGGGTAGATATGGCCTTCGAGCACGATTTCGGCCGAGGCGGGCACGCGCAGCTCGCTGCCGATGGCTTTCACCAGCTCCGTGCGGCTGCCGCGCAGCAAGCCGGCGAACTGGTATTCGGACAGGCTGTCCGGCACCGGCGTGACGGCCCCTAATATAGTAGCGGGATCGGCACCGAGCGCGACGGCGATCGGATACGGCTTGCCCTTGCTCTGGATCGCATGCTCGCGGAAGTCCAGCGCCCCGCCCCGGTGCGCCAGCCAGCGCATGATGACCTTGTTGCGCCCCAATACCTGCTGGCGATAGATGCCGAGGTTTTGCCGCTTCTTGTTCGGGCCCTTGGTGATCACCAGGCCCCACGTGATCAGGGGGGCGATGTCGCCAGGCCAGCAATGCTGGATGGGCAGGCGCGCCAGGTCGACGTCATTGCCTTCCCAGACGATTTCCTGGCATTTGGCGCCGCGCAATTCCTTCGGCGACATGTCCCACACGGATTTCACCAAGGAACCCAGGCCCAGCAGATCCTTGAAATCCTTCGGCGGCTCCGGTTCCTTCAGGCGCGCCAGCACATGGCCTATCTTGCGCAATTCGCTGACGTCTTCCGCGCCCATGCCCAGCGCCACGCGGCGCGTGGTGCCGAACAGATTGCCCAGCACCGGCATGTCGTATCCCGTCGGATTGTTGAACAGCAAGGCCGGCCCGCCCGCGCGCAGGGTGCGGTCGCAAACCTCCGTCATCTCCAAAATCGGTGAAATGGGGGTCGAAATGGGCTTAAGTTCACCCATTTGTTGCAGTTGAGAAATAAAATCTCGTAAATCTGAATATTTCATGTGTTTTTAATTTTTTTTGACGTCGGACGCCGTTGCTGAAGGATCTATGCCAAGTAATTGATTTTATTGGCTTTTGGCACAATGCAAGTCAAAAAGTAAGACATAAAAGTAATAAAGAAACGATTCGTTAGTATTGACTTGATATAAAACGGCTTCTACAATTCGCCCAACTTGAAAGAGCACGCCGGCCCAGAGCTTGATTTTAGCGTTTCTCTTTCATTCACGGAGTCGGGGCTCCACATGACATTTTAAGGAGTGTTTTCAAAAGGCGTCTGCCTTACCCCCGGTAAAAGTTGTATTGCGACTGATCCAATACCAGCATGGGACCGATCAGCTCAAGCAAGCAATGACGGCGTTTCTCGCACGCATCCATACGCGGCGGAAACGATGATATTTCTGATGCACGGCATTGGCAGTACCCACAACACCGCGACACCGCGGAGGGACTGCCTGTTGACGCGACATTTCGGGGAACTCTATGACTCATCGTAGCACTGAAGCAGCATTACCTGCTTCAACCGTGGCTGGCCAGCCAGCGTTGGCGCGTTTGCGCGCCCGCGCACAAGCCATTTCGGCACGTGGTGTTTTGACCACCGCACAACACACACTGACAGTCTTCGGCATTTCCGCCCTGGCACTGATCGCCCTGCTGATGTTCCGCCCCGACCTGGGCAAGCAACTGACGCACAGCCTGTTCCCGCTGCCGATGACAGAAGCGCAAGCCGTCGAAGCGCCGGCCCTGTCGGCACTGATGGAAGCGCCTGCTTCCGTGCAGACGGCCGCCGCCAGCGAAGCACCTTTGACCAAGGAAGAAAAAGCCTTGCTGGGCACGCAAAAGCAGCAGCAATGGGTCACCAACTGGCTTTCCAAGCGCTACCGCGTGGCCAACGATGCGACCAATATGCTCGTCTCAACGGCGTACCTGACGGCCCGCGAAATCAAGCTGGACCCGCTGCTGATCCTGGCCGTGATGGCCATCGAATCGGGCTTGAACCCGTTCGCGGAAAGCCCCGTCGGCGCGCAAGGCCTGATGCAAGTCATGTCGAAAGTGCACCATGAGCGCTTCCAGGAAATGGGCGGCGTGCAGGCAGCCCTGAATCCCGTCGCCAACATCCGCGTCGGCTCCCTGATCCTGAAAGACTACGTCACGCGTGGCGGTTCCGTCGAAGCGGGCTTGAAAACCTATGTGGGCGCCGCCAACTTCGCCACCGACTCGGGCTACGGCTCGCGCGTGCTGGCCGAATACCGCCGCCTGAAGCAAGTGTCGGCCGGCCAGCGCGTGCCGACCAGCACGCCGGTGATGGCATCGAACACGCCAGCGCCAGCCAAGGCGCCTGCGCCGGAAAGCGGCATCACCATCAAAGTGCTGCCGCACAACGAGATCGCCGGCCTGTGACCCTTTAAAAGCCCTCACAGGGGCATCCGAAAAGCAGCGCCCAATAAAAAAGCCACCGCACGCAAGTGCCGGTGGCTTTTTTATTGCCCTGCAGCATCAGCCGCAGGAACTACTCACTATATTACTTGCGCTTGTTGGCGTTGACTTCTTCCTCGCGAAATTTCACTGCCAGCTTGTCCAGCACGCCGTTCACGTATTTGTGGCCGTCGATGCCGCCAAACGACTTGGCCAGCTCGACCGCTTCGTTGATGACGACGCGGTACGGGATTTCCATGTTGTTCTTCAGCTCGAAGGCGCCGATCAGCAGGATGCCGTGTTCGATGGGCGACAGTTCCGCGATATTGCGGTCGATCAAGGGCGCCATGCTGTCGCGCAGCGCCAGCGAATCCTTGATGGCGCCGTACAGCAGCACCGTGAAATGATCGCCATCGGCCTTGTCGAAGCCGTGGGCCGCGCGAATATTGTTCACGACGGTGGTCGCGTCTTCATTGTTCAGCAGCCACTGGTACAAGCCCTGCAGCGCAAACTCGCGCGCGCGGTGACGCGGCGTGCGGTTTTTGCTGGGATTGGCGAGCAAATTTTTCTCAGTCATGATTGTTACCTGTTCTTAAATACGTATTTACTGCAAATAGTGACGAATACCGCGGCGCGCTGTTGGACAGCACGCTGCGGCGCAAGCACAATTAATCCTCGTCTGTGTCCTGCAACTCTTCCAGCGCTTGCGCCAGATTAGCCATTTCCACTGCCACGCGTGCCGCTTCAGCCCCCTTGACCAGCATGCGCACTTCCGCCTGCTCGTCGTTTTCGGTCGTCAACACTGCGTTGGCGATGGGGATACCGTAATCGAGACCGACGCGCGTGATGCCCGCGCCCGATTCGTTCGATACCAGCTCGAAGTGGTAGGTTTCACCGCGAATCACGGCGCCCAATGCGATCAGGGCGTCGAATTGCTCGGTTTCTGCCATTTTTTGCAGAATCAGCGGGATTTCCAGGGCGCCCGGCACGGTCACGTGCAGGATATCTTCATCGGCCACGCCCAGCTTGCTCAACTCTTCCAGGCATGCCGACAGCAAGCCACCGCCGACGATTTCATTGAATCGTGCCTGGACGATACCGACGCGCAAACCTTCGCCGGCAAAATTGGTTTCGTATGCTCCTACGGTCATCATATGCCTCTTTAATCTGGTGGTTCAGGGCGGCATGCACATGCCGCCATCGTTTACTCTTACATCGACGCCTGACAAAATCGTAGCGAGCGGCAGCGAGTTGTGGTCAAGAAGCGCAACTGTACGAATAGTACAGTGAGCATCGCAGGCCGCAAATCGCGACGCGCAGTAGATTTGGTTAGGCGTCCTGGCCTGGATGGCACTGAAAACCCGTGACTTCCAGGTCGAAACCGACCATCGACGGCATCTTGCGGGGGCTGGCCAGCAATTGCATCTTGCTCACGCCCAGGTCGCGCAGGATTTGCGCGCCGATGCCGTAGCTGCGCAAGTCCATGCTGGCGGCGCGGCCTTTCGGCTTGGCTTGCGGCGTATCGAGCGCGGCGAACTGGGCAAACAGCTCGCTCGACGTCTCGCCGCAGTTCAGCAAGACCATCACGCCCCGCTCGGATTGCTTGATGGCGGCCATCGAGGCAGCCACCGTCCACGAGTGGGTGGTCGCTTCGCTTTCCAGCACGTCCAGCAGGGAAACGGGCTGGTGCACGCGCACCAGCGCTTCCAGGCCGGGCGCCAGGTCGCCATGCACGAGGGCCAGATGGGCCGACGCGCTGGGCTTGTCGCGGAAGGCGATCAAACGGAATTCGCCATGCGCCGTGTGCAGGGTACGCTCGGCAACGCGTTCGACCAGGGACTCCGTCTGGCTGCGGTAATGGATCAAGTCGGCAATCGTGCCGATCTTCAGGCCATGCTGCTCGGCAAACACCAGCAAGTCCGGCAGGCGCGCCATGGTGCCGTCGTCCTTCATGATTTCGCAAATCACGGAGGCGGGCGTCAGGCCGGCCATGGCCGTCAAGTCACAACCGGCTTCCGTATGGCCTGCGCGCATCAGCACGCCGCCTTTTTGCGCTTTCAGCGGGAAGATGTGGCCAGGCTGGACGATATCGCTGGGCTGCGTGCCCTTGGCAACAGCTACCTGGATGGTCTTGGCACGGTCGGCGGCGGAAATGCCCGTCGTCACGCCTTCGGCCGCTTCGATCGATACGGTGAAATTGGTGCCGTAGGCGGTGCCGTTGCGCGACGTCATCATCGACAGGTTCAGCTCGTCGCAACGCTCTTCCGTCAGGGTCAGGCAAACCAGGCCGCGCGCATGCGTGATCATGAAATTGATGGCTTCAGGCGTCACGAAATCGGCGGCAAGCACCAGATCGCCCTCATTTTCCCGGTCTTCTTCATCGACCAGTATCACCATGCGGCCGGCGCGCAATTCGGCGACGATCTCTTCGGTGCTGGATATAGACATCATGGATCCTCTTAGTGAGACTAAAAACTGAAACATCGCGTGCGAATATTCCGCGAATTTCCGGGAATTTTCTTATAACCCGCTATTTTAAAGGATTTAGCGCTTGCAGACCTGAAATAAGACAGCTTTGCGGCATGGGCGCCGCAGCTGGCCCCACAAAGCGCCGATTCCCCGAGCCTGCGCACGGCGGCGGCAAGGCGCGCGCCGCCAGCCTTGCAAAGAGCATAAGATCAGCCAGTCACCGCCACGGCGCTTGACACTCCATTCGCAGCGACACCCTACACAGGAGCGGCAACATGAAAACCAACGGATCGGCCATCTGGTCAGGCGGCATCAAGGACGGCAAGGGCGCCATCAGCACGCGCAGCGGTGCCTTGCAGGAATATCCCTACGGCTTTGCCAGCCGCTTCGAAGGCAAGCCCGGCACGAATCCCGAGGAACTGATCGGCGCCGCCCACGCGGGCTGCTTCACCATGGCCCTGTCGCTGATCCTCGGCGAAGCGGGCCTGACGGCGGAAAAGATGGAAACGACGGCCGAAGTCACCCTCGACAAGGTCGACGACGGTTTTGCCATCACGGCCGTCCACCTGATCCTGAAAGCGAAGATACCGGGCGCCGACCAGGCGAAATTTGCGGAATTGACGGGCAAGGCCAAGGCTGGCTGCCCCGTGTCGAAGCTGCTTAAAGCCAACATCACCCTGGACGCCACCCTGCTGCCCTAGATTTTCGTCACAGGCTTGACCGGTTCCACGGGGGCCACCGGCGCCACCAGCGGCAGCCTTGAGTCGCTGGCCGGCAATGGCCGATTCATCAAGCCGGGATTCAGGGCCGCATTGTTCAGGTTATACGCGGCAATGGCCGCCGCCACGGACGGGTCTTGCGACGAGGGCGGCGGCACGGCACGGCCCGCCGCTTGCGCGGCCAGCTCTTGCGCCTGCGCATTTTGCTGGGCCAGCTGGGCTTGCGCCGTCGCCAGGCCCGCATCGGCTTGCCCCTGCGCGGCGCGCGCCAGCGACTGCGCCCGCTCGCTCGCCGCCTGGGACGCCATTTGCGCGTCGCTGGCGGCCAGCTGCGCCCGCACCGCATCGTCCGCCGCCGCTTGCGCCTGCTGCTGCAAGCCCTGCTGCTGCACTTGCCCCTGGCGCAACTCGTCCACCCGTGCAGTTTCCTGCCGCTGCGCCTGCTGATCGGCATTCACGCGGTCGCTGTCGAAGCGTTGGGCATCCACGCGCTGGCTGTCCGTGCGCTGCACCTGCGGCAAGTCCGCGGTATTGTCGGCTTGTTGCGCCGACGTCTGGGGCCGCAGCTCCTGCAAGTCCAGGTTCAGTTCTTCCGCTTCCAGCTGCTGTTGCAGTTCCAGTTGTCGCTGTGCAATCGCGGCCGTTTGCGGCGGCGCCTCGTCGATGGCCTGCGGCGGCACGGCCTGCGCGGGGCTGGCCGGCAGTGCGTCGCCCGTCAAATCCGCTTCGACATTGGTCGCCAGCGGCGCGCCCTGCCGCTGGGCCAGCACGGCGCCCACCTGCGCCAGCACGTCCGTTCCCTGCTGCAAGGCATTCAGGGTGGCATTGCTGTCGGCCGCATACGCGGCCTGTAAAGTTGCGGGGTTGACATCTTCATTGCGCAAATCGATGCCGATGCGAGCCAGGCCCGCCTGCGTGAGCAGGCTGCCGTCCTGCGCCAGTGCGGCGGCCGCATCCGTCGTGCCGTCGCCCGACAGCAAATCGTAGCGCTGCGCCAGGCTGCCCGGCGTGTCGCCCGCCGTCGCCAGCTGGCTGGCATCGATGCCGCTCGTTTGCAGCTGGGCGAACGATTCCGTCAGCTGCCGCGCCAGCGCCAGCAAGTCGTCATTGACATTCACGGGGGTATTGGCCGCCCGGGCCTCCTCCGTGGCGCCCTGCAAGGCCAGCAGTTGCCGGCGCGACAAGGCCACGCCGGACAGGAACTGGCCCAGCGGGGAGATGTCGACCTGGGTCGATGACAAAGCGGCAAGGGCCGCCGCCGCGCTGGAAGGCGGCACGGGCAGCGCGGGCGCCAGCGGCGCCGTCTGATCCACGCGGGACGTGGCCGGGATGGTGTTGGGCACGGTTGCGCGCGAAATCGGGTCCATGGCTAGCCTCCACTGCGGAAAGCTTCATAGTATGCGCGTCTGCAAGAAAAGCAACACACGCTTGGCAAGGCGAGAATGTGTTGCGGTGTTCTTATATCAGGCGGCAGCCTTGTCCAGCGACAACATGCGCTCGACATAGCGGGCGATCAGGTCGATTTCCAGGTTGACCTTGCCATCGACCGTCAAGTGTTTCAGGGTCGTCATGGCGATGGTGTGGGGAATCAAATTGATCGAGAAGCGGCAGCCGTTGACGGCGCCCGCGCCCAGGTCTTCCACGCGGTTGACGGTCAGCGATACGCCATTGACGACGACGGAACCCTTGAAAGCGAGGTATTTCGCCAGTTCGTGCGGCGCTTCGATCACCAGTTCCCACGATTCGCCCACGGCTTCGAACTTGCGCACGATGCCCAGGCCGTCGACGTGGCCGGACACCAGGTGGCCGCCCAGGCGCTCGGCCAGGGTCAGGGCTTTTTCCAGGTTCACTTCCGTCGTCGTATCGAGGCCCACGGTGCAATTGAGGCTTTCGCGCGAGACATCGACGGCAAAACCCGTGTCCGACTTCTCCACCACCGTCATGCAGGCGCCATTGATGGCGATGGAGTCGCCCAAGGCCACGTCGGCCAGCGGCAAGCCGCCCGCGTGGATGTTCAGGCGCACGCCTGCGTCGAGGCCGCCTTCGAGTGCTTGCACGGTTTCAATCTTGCCAATGGCGGCAACAATTCCTGTGAACATGGAGCTAACCTTATAAAAATGATGAAAGTATTAATTGCGCTGGGCGAATCTTGCAAGGATACGCAAATCTTCGCCCACTTGCTGAACCTGGTGAAATTGCAAGGTCCGCTGCTGCTTGATATCCGTCAATGCCGGCAAGGCAAACATGCCTTGCGCGTCGCCCAGCAAGGTGGGCGCCAGGTAGACCAGCAGCTCGTCGACGCAGCCTTCGCGGATCAGCGAACCGTTCAGCTTGGAACCAGCCTCGACGTGGACTTCATTGATTTGCCGGCGTCCCAGCTCCAGCATCAGCGCGGCCAGGTCGACCTTGCCGGCCGCGTTCGGCAGCATGATGACTTCCGCGCCCAGGGCGCGCAGCTGCGCTTCCTTTTCCGGGTTGGCCACGGCCGCCACGATCCACGTGCCGCCGCCCTGCAAGATGCGCGCGTCGAGGCTGATGTCGAGCCGGCTGTCGACGACGATGCGGCGCGGCTGGCGCGGCGTCTCGACGGCGCGCACGTTCAATTGCGGGTCGTCCGCCTTGACCGTGCCGATGCCCGTCAGGATGGCGCAGGCGCGCGCGCGCCACGCGTGACCATCGGCACGCGCCTGCGGCCCAGTGATCCACTGGCTCTGGCCATTGTGCAAGGCCGTCATGCCATCCAGGCTGGCCGCCGTTTTCATGCGCACCCACGGCTTGCCGCGCTGCATGCGCGAAAAGAAGCCGATATTCATTTCATATGCCTCGTCGGCCAGCACCCTGGTGGTGACGGCGATACCGGCCGCTTCCAGCTTGGCCAGCCCCTGCCCCGCCACCAGCGGGTTCGGGTCCGTCATCGCGGCCACGACGCGCCCCAAGCCCGCACGCACGAGCGCATCGGAGCAAGGCGGCGTACGGCCATGGTGGTTGCACGGTTCCAGGGTGACATAGGCCGTGGCGCCGCGCACGTCGTTGCCGCGCGCCGCAGCATTGGCCAGCGCCTGCACCTCGGCATGATCCTGCCCGGCCGCCTGCGTCACGCCGGCGCCGATCACCTGGCCATCCCGGACAATCACGCAGCCGATGCGGGGATTGGGCGAGGTCGTGTATAAACCGCGCGCCGCCCATTCCAGCGCCAGGCGCATGCCATCGATATCGTTGAGTATTTCCACGGGCTTCTTTGAGAGTGAGTAATAGATAAGTCGGGTTACGAACTGTCGGCCACGCCGCTGCAATTGACCGCTTGCTGCTGCGGGTCGCACACGCGCACCCTGCCCAGCATATTGATTTTAATATGGCGCACCTGCTTTTCCAAAGCCAGGGACAAGGTCCCCCAGCGCGCCGCCAGGCTATTGGTCGCGCTGCAACTGCGTCCTGCGCCATTGTAGGCGATATAAAACGGCGCCGTGGCCGAGGAAAACGCGAACTGGGCCGTGATGCCCGCTGGCAGCGGTCCCTGGCGGAACAGCAATTCGTCGCCCTCGTCGAACGCCAGGTTGGCATTGCTGTCAACAAACACCAGCCAGCCCGTACGCCAGTCCGTGCCACCGGGTCCTGCCGGCATCAGCAGCACGCGCCGGCCGCGCGCCATCGCCTGCGCCCGCGTCAATTCGATGGCCGAGAACAAGTCCGTGGCCGCCGCACGCACTTGCTGGCGCGCCAGCAGATGCTGCAAGCTGGGCAGGGCCGCAGCCGCCAGCAGGGCTGTAATCGCCAGCACGGCCAGCAATTCGATCAAGGTATGCCCGAAGGTGCGCCCAGTCCGCGGTGGACGCTTGCGCGTGGCCATGGTCTAGAACCAGCAATGGCTGGCGGGGCCGCTGCTGCCGCGCTGGCCCGTGCTGCTCAGGGACAGCACGCCGCAATCGGCATCCTGGAACTGCGCATCGACCTTGGACGTGCCCGGCGTGGCCCGCAACAGCACGCATTGCCCGATCGACAGGCCGGGACAGGCCAGCGCCTCGATTTCATACGCACTGCCGGCCGCGCCCCCTTCGCCGGACCACCATGGAAACGCTTGCGCCTGCGGCGCCGGCGAGGCCGAGGAAAACGCCAGATAGCGGTTGTTTTGCGAGTAATAGCGCTCCTGCTGCTGCATCAGCCGCAGCAGGGCCGCCTGCCCCTGCACCCGCTTGGCGCGCACGACATGGCCGTGATAAGCGGGCACGGCCAGCGCCAGCAGCAGGCTCATGATCGCCAGCGCGGCCAGCAGTTCGATCAGGCTGAAGCCCGGGATGGAGGCAGGGGCGCGACCGTTTGCACCGGCCCAGTTCCGGCTTGCCAGCATTTCCATCTGACCTCCCCTCTTCCCAAAAACCGCCGGCCGATGCGCGGCGCCGGTCTGCACGCCGGTCACTTGCGACACGCCAGCCATGCCCCTCTCTTATTTCTTCTTGGCCGCCTCGTGCAATTCGCGCCAGTTCGCCACTTCGCGCCAGCTGAGACGTCGCGCGGGCAGCGGCGCGCTGACGACCTTGAGCCCCGCCCCGCTGGCCCCGCCGGGGAAACCCGGTTGCAGCACGGCCAGTTCCTTGCGGCCCTCGGCCCGCCCTGCCGCCGTCGCGGCGCCCACCGTGCTGGTCAGTTCCAGCGCCAGCGGCGGCGCGCGCGCCAGGCCGTCGAACAAGCGTCCCGTCTGCTCGCCCGCCTGCACCACACCGGCGCCATCGGCGGCAAAGCCGCTCAGCACATCGAGCACATACAGGCGCGTGGCAGGCTTGGCACAAGGATCGCGCCCCGGCAGGACGGTGTTGAACAGCACCCTTCCGGCAGCCAGCACGGGACTATTGATGCTGCGCTCGCCTGTCTGCGCGGTATTGAGGAAATCGAGATACCAGCCGCGCATGGCGTCGCTGCCCGTGTAGCGCAGCTCGGCGCCGTCGACGCGTACGCCGCCCGCAACTTCGCCCAGGCTGCGCTGTTCCAGGTCGGCCCGGCTGCGCGTGGGAGATGTTTCCCGCACATCGTCGTGCACGGCATAAAACGACTGCGACAGAAAGGCGGAAGGCCAGGTATCGGCCGCCTCGACCAGCTTGCCCGTACCGAACAACAGCAGATAGCCGCCACCGGGCGCGTACGCCACGTTCAGTTGCTGCGTCACAGGCTGGCGCCGGCCCTGCGCGTCGCGCGCAACAAAGACGAGCTTGCGCCCCTGGCCCTCCTTCCACGGCGGCCCGCCGGCCATGTCGAGGCGCCAGATATTGCCCTGCAAATCGCCTGCATACATATACGCCAGCGCACCGTCGCCGCCCGGCACCACGGCGGGCGGACCCAGCGCCTGAGGTATGACCTCCGCGCCCGCATCAGCGTCATGGCCGCCATCGCCGCCGCTGGACACGGGCACCTTGAGGCGGAAGTAATTACTTCCCAACATCCAAGGCGTGCCGGGTGCCTTGTCCAGCGCCAGCAGGAAGATGGCGGCGGCCGATGCGGGTGCCGTCGTGTCCTTGCCGTCGTCAACATAGTTGTTGTAGCCGCTGGCGACGATGGCAAAATCGCGGTAAGCGGGCGCCCCCTCCTTGCCGCCCATGTTGATGCGGGCAAAGGCGGGCGGCGCGCGTATATTCCCCATCAGCCTGTCGTCGCGGTCCGTGAATTCCCACAACGCCCCTTCCTGCGCGAAGCGCGCCGGGTCCGTGATGTCGAGCGCAAACACGCCTTGCGCGCCGCCACCCATGCCCGATACCAGCACCGTCTTCCAGTGTCCCGATGCCAGCACTTCCGCCGTGGCCGCCGCGCCATCGAGCAGCGGGCCAGGGCTGTAGTGAGTGCTCGCAGCGGCTGGCACCGCGTGCAGCAGCGCCTGGGGCAGATAGGCAAACAATTCGCCGCCCGTGCGCGCATCGAAGGCGTGCAGCAAGCCATCGTTGGCGCCCAGGTACAGCATCTTGCGCCGCTGCAGCAGCGCCTGGCGGTGCACGCCATAACCGGCCCCAGGCATGCCCAGACCCGGCGCGCCCACGTACAGCAGGTTGCCATGCGGCGCCGCGCCCAGGCTGCCGGACCTGCGCCGCAGGAAGCCGCCTGGCTGGCCCGCCTCGTGCGTACGCTGGCCCAGCAGGTAAGTCAGGCGCGCCTCGCCTTTTCCATCGCCGCCGTCGAATGCGCTGCGCTGTTCCGCGTCCAGCCGCGCCCAGGCCAGCGGCATCAGGGCGCCCTTGGCGTCAAGCGTGTAGACGGGACGCAAGGCCGCTGGCGGTCCATCTGGCGCGGGCTGCTCCTGTCCGCCCACACACCACCATGGCTTGCCAGGAAGCAGTACGCCATCGGCGCCCACGGCAAACCCGCTGCGCGACAAGGTCATGGACCCATCGGCCAGGCGCAGCTGCGTCTGGAACCAGTATGCCTCTTCCGTGCCGCTGGCCAGCGCCATCAGGGCAGGCCCCGTCAGCGTCACCGACAAGCTTCCCTTGTCGGCGGCCGCAAAGGCCGCGCGCAGTCCCGCGATCAGGGCGGCCGGATCGCTGCCGGGCAGATAATGGGCGGGCCAGCGGCCATCGATGCTCCACTCCTCCAGCGCGCCGCCCGTCGCGCTCTTGTAGGGATTCGCGTCGCCGTTTGTGTCGAGAAAGCCCCCATATTTAGCCGTAAGCAACAAGAGCGTCGCGGCGGGAGTGGCTGCAGATTCGCCGGCCGGACCGCCCTGGCGCAAGTCGCCCGCGTAGTGTTCGACCTTGGCAAGACCGTCGTTCTTGCCGCCAGGCCGCAACGCCTGCACATGCGACCAGTAGGCCAGGCCCGCCGCATGGTAGCTGGCGCCGCCCGCCCCGTCTGCCAGCAGTTCCAGCGCCGCCAGTTCGGGCCGTGGCGCGGGATTGCCGGGCGTGCCGCCGCTTTCCAGACTGCCTACCGCATGCGTCCAGGCCATCGCATCGAACGGCGGCGACGCAAAACCGTCCGGCGCGCGGGCGCGATCTCCGGGCGAGGTGGGCACAACAGGGACATTGCCGGGCACGTAACGGTCGCCCGCCATGCCCGCATCGCCGAGGCTGACGACGATGTGACGCTGGCAACTGGCTGTTTGCGGGTCGCTCCACGCAGTCACGACCGGCAAGCCCTCATCGATGGCAGGCGGGGCCGTGGCAGGAGGCACTGTGGCGCTCGCTTGCCGTCCCTGCAGGTAGCGCAGCGATTCGTACAGCAATTCAGCCAGCGGCGCGGCGCTCGCGTACGCGCCCGGATGCGCGGCATTGCTGCGGCCCAGGCCATTGATGTAAGCGGTCACCCCGCCGCCAGGCCCCCCAGCTTGGTCAGCAGCTTGATACACAGTTTGATACGCATACACGCCAGTGGCGGGATTCCATTCGGCGCCGGGATTGTCTTGCGGCATAAAGTCTGGCGCCGTCCAGCGCTGCCTGCCCACGTGGGACAGCGGCGCCCGCAGCACGCCGCCATACACGGGGCCGGCACTGGCAGAGACGCCGTTCAAATGGCCAAACACGCCCACGCGCACCCGGCCGCCATGGCGCTGCACGGCGCCCGCCGGCTTGTAGTTCTTGCCGTACGCCAGGCACAAGTCGTCGCGCAGCGGCCCCTCATCGGCGTCGCAGACGCGCACGCGCGCAAGGAACACGCCGTGCGTGGCAGCAGCGCCGGGCGCGTCGCAATTGCCGCCCGGGGGCAAGCTGGCGTCGCCGAACAGCAGCCGGTTACGGCAGGAAACGATGGCCAGTTGCGCCAGCGCAAACGGCGTCGCCGCCGACACGCCTGCCTGCAAAACCTTGCGCGGGAAAAAGACGGGATGGGCATAGAAGTCGATGGGACTACCCGCATCGGGCAGGTAGGCGCGCTGCAGCACCGTCTTGCGCACTTCGTCGATGACGCGGTCGCCGCCCGTGAGCGCATAGCGGGCGATGTCGAGCATGCTGGCGCTGGCCCAGTTCAGAAAGTTGCCGCTAAAACTATCGCCGCCGCAGCCGTGCTGCGCATCGGCCGGCTTCAGCACGGAGAAGTAAGCGGTCGCTACGCGCAAGTCCGGCAGCATGGCGCCATCCTTGCTGCGGTAGGGATAGCTGTAGCACATGCGCGCATGGAAGTACCCCAGGTACTCGCGCTGCGGCGCATACTCGCCGCCATGCGCGGCGGCGGCCGCCGCATGCGTGAAGGATAGATTGAGCAGCAGGTTCGGCGGCACCCTGGCGCCGTGCAAGCCCGCGTCGGCCCGCGCCAGCGTCACGGGAGGTGCGGCCGCAACAGCGGCGCCGCAAACCAGGCAAACCAAGCCGATCAACAGCAGCCAGGCGGACCAGCAAGCGGATAGCAAAGCAAACGGCAAAGCCCTCATGGCGCCGCTCCAGCCGCCTGCTTGCGATAATAACTTTGCAGCACGACTTGCGTGCTTTCCTGCGCGCCAAAACCGATAGCCGTGATGCGGTACACATAGCTTTCCGTGGCCATGCCGCCGGCCACTGCCGCCGCCTGCGCGCCGGGCGGATGAAACGGCAGCAATTCGATCAGGTAGCGGGGCCGGCGCGACGGCAGGAAACCCTGTCCCGTCTGCATGACGGCACCCGTAAACTGGCCATATGGCACGGCGTGGCTGCTGCCTTCGGGATCGTCCAGGTTCATGCTCAGCCAGAGCGCCGGCGCCTCCGGGGGCGCGGGCAGGCACAAGCCCAGTGCGCCTCCCTCGCCGCAGCCGTCCGCGAACCCGGCCGCGCTGCCTGGCGCGAAGAGGCTGCTACGCCCCGGTGCGCCGGGCAAGCCTTCGATATCGTTCTGCGCATCCATCAATGCTTCCTCCGCCGCCTGAAACGCGATCTGCCGGTCGCGTTCGCCGCGCGCCGCCTTTTCACCCTGCAAAGCCATCTGCGCCGCCGATATGCCCAGCAGCAAGATGATTACCAGCAGGCACAGCACATAAACAAGGGTAGCGCCACCGTGGCGCGCACGAGGTGAGCAACAGGTAACGTCCGCGCCAGCCATCGTGCCACCCTCCTATGCCGGCCCGTTGCGCAGCATGATGCTCGTCTGCACCAGTTGCCGCAGCCGGGAGCGCGTCGCGGCGGGCAAGGACGCGCGCGCGATGCGCACGCCCGTGTCGCCGGCGCCGTGCGCCTCGGCATACGCCTTGCCGAACAGATCGAACTGCGCCGGCCCCAGTTCCGCCATCTTGTCCGCCTGGCCCGCCTCGCCATGCAGCAGCAGCGCCACGCGCACGCTGGCAACGCGCTTCCAGTGCGTGCGCCGCCGCAAATCGCGCTGGCGCGCGGCCGCATCGGCGCCCGCTAGCACCAGCGCCGCATCGTAGGCGTCGAGCGCGCTGGCATTGACATACTTATTCGCCACGCCGTCGGGCGGCGTATCCGTGTCGAGGCCATACAGCACCTGGAAGCCATCGACGCCACGGATGACGGCATCCGCGCCCCAGCCGTTCGCGCCACGGTACTTGCAGCGCAGTTCGCCTTCGCCATCGGCGCCCTGCGCCACATAGAAGATGCTCCAGCCCCGCTGCGCCTCCGTTTGCGCGGCGCCCACGCCAAAACCGGCGCAATTGAGCACGGACCCGTCGCCGCCCTCTTCCTTGCCGGCGCCGTAATAGCGCAGGGCCAGCACATCGCTGCCATGCAGGGCGCCGGGCAAGGCGCCACTGATGCCTTCGCTGTTCTTGCCCAGGCTGCGCGCGTCGAGCCCGGCGATATTCGCACTGTCGTCATCGGCATGGGCGACGGGCGCGGCGCTGCTATCCCAGTTCACATATGCCGTCTGGCGCACGGCGCGGGCGATGGTGTCGAGCGCATAGCGGCCATTGTCGTCCAGGCGCGCGCTGGCGGACTGGTCGCCATAGCTGCCGCTGGCCGCCAGCAGCACGCTACTGGCAGCCAGCATCAGCAGCGCCCCCAGCGACAGGGCCACCAGCAATTCGACCAGGCTCAGGCCGCGATGCCGGCGCCGGTGGACATGCACGCCGTTCATGCGCCGCCTCCGCCCAGCTGGAATGCCAGCCTGGGCAGCGACTCGCCTGTCGCGTTATCGCCGGGCGAGCCATCGGGCAGGCGTGCGCGCCAGCCCAGCTTGATGACGATGGGTGCGCCCTTGCCGCCGCTGCACGCCCAGTGCAAGCCATGCGCGGCGGCATCCCACGCGGAAGTGTCGCGGCAGATATGCAGGCGCGCGCCAGGCAAGGCCGCATGCAGTTGCTGTTTCCACTCGGCGATGTCGAATTGCGCCAGTTCGGCCGCGCCGCAGGCGGCAGCGCCGAAACAGTCGGGCGCGCCGCCGCCAGCGTCGCCATCGTCCGCCGCGTAGGCCACGTTCAGGTAGGGATTGCCCGCATCGGGTCCGTGCATGAGTACGCTGTTCGCGCGCATGCGTTCGGCCATGCCGGACGCCAGTTGCGCGCCCGCCGACAACAGCGCGGAATCGTGGCGCGCGCGCAGGGAATGCAGTTGCAAGATGCTGGCGCCGAGCAGGCCCAGCGCCAACAGCAGCAGCGACACCAGCACCTCGACGAGGCTGCTGCCACCCGCCAGAAACTTATCGCGACCGCCATTGCGCATGCCTTAGTCCCTTCCGCAGAAAGAGTCGCAAGAACAGGCGGCCCAGCTACAAGATAGGCGCGCGCAAAAAACGGGGTCTGCGCTAGCGCAAACAGCGCAGCGATAAGATGAGAGGAACGGCGTAGGTATTGATCAGGTCGCTTGCCAGACGAACGCTGGCGTGGTGAACACGGGGCGCAAAACGGGGCACATGAGCGGCCCCGTCGCCGATACAGTGAGCGTCAGGGCTTGCGTGCCTGCCCCACTTCGGCGATCGCATCCTGGAACTCGGCCAGGTCTTCGAAATTCTTGTAGACGGAAGCGAAGCGGATATAGGCGATCTTGTCGAGGCGCTTGAGTTCCTGCATGACGAGTTCGCCGATATAGCCGGAATCGACTTCGCGCAAGCCGCTGGTCAGCAGTTTTTCCTGGATGGACGCGATGGCCGTATCCACGGAGGCGGCCGCGACGGGACGCTTGCGCAAGGCCAGCATCAAACTGCCGCGCAACTTATCCGCAGCGAACTCCGTCCGGCTGCCATTCTTTTTGACGACGGCCGGCATGATAAGTTCAATGCGTTCGTACGTGGTGAAACGCTTGTCGCATTTGCCGCAGCGGCGCCGCCGCCGAATGGCATCCCCTTCCTCCGATACGCGCGTATCGAGAACCTGGGTGTCGCCGTGCTGGCAAAATGGACATTTCATGGGCTGGCTACAACTTTATAGTAATAATTACGGGAAATCGCCGCCCTTGTACAAAGGGCGCCCGAATCACTCCGGGCGCCCTTGGGCACGAAGGAATGTGTCATACAGAATCTTACTCCGTATGACACATTCTGGACAAATAATTATGCTGCGTACACAGGGTGCGCGTCGGCCAGCACCTTCACGGCCGCTTTCACGCGCTCGATGGTGGCGGCGTCATGCGGATTGTCCAGCACGTCGGCGATCAGGTTGCCCACTTCTTCCGCTTGCGCTTCCTTGAAACCGCGCGTCGTCATCGCCGGGCTGCCCAGGCGGATGCCCGAGGTGACGAAGGGTTTTTGCGGGTCGTTCGGGATGCCGTTCTTGTTGCAGGTGATGTGCGCGGAACCGAGGATGGCTTCGGCTTCCTTGCCCGTCAGGTTCTTGGCGCGCAGGTCGACCAGCATGACGTGCGATTCGGTGCCGCCGGAAACAATGCGCAGGCCGCGCTTGATCAGGGTCTTCGCCAGCACGTCGGCGTTCTTGATCACTTGTTTCTGGTATTCGACGAATTCAGGGCTCAGCGCTTCCTTGAAGGCGACGGCCTTGCCGGCGATCACGTGCATCAGCGGGCCGCCCTGAATGCCAGGGAAGATGGCCGAGTTGATGGCTTTTTCGTGTTCGGCCTTCATCAGGATGATGCCGCCGCGCGGGCCGCGCAGCGATTTGTGCGTGGTCGAGGTGACGAAGTCGGCGAACGGCACCGGGTTCGGGTACAGGCCGGCGGCGATCAAGCCCGCGTAGTGGGCCATGTCGACCATGAAGTAGGCGCCCACTTCCTTGGCGATCTTGCTGAAACGCTCGAAGTCGATCTTTTTCGAGAAGGCCGATGCGCCGGCGATGATCAGTTTCGGCTTGCGTTCGCGGGCCAGGCGTTCCATCGCCTCGTAGTCGATGTCTTCTTCCGCCGTCAAGCCATACGACACGACGTCAAACCATTTGCCGGACATGTTCAGCGGCATGCCGTGGGTCAGGTGACCGCCTTCGGCCAGCGACATGCCCATGATCAGGTCGCCTGGTTTCAACATGGCGAAGAACACGCCCTGGTTCGCCTGCGAGCCGGAATTCGGCTGCACGTTCGCGCATTCGGCGCCGAACAGCTGCTTGACGCGGTCGATGGCCAGTTGCTCGGCCACGTCGACGTATTCGCAGCCGCCGTAGTAGCGCTTGCCTGGATAGCCTTCGGCGTACTTGTTCGTCAGCTGCGAGCCTTGCGCTTCCATTACGGCTGGCGACGTGTAGTTCTCCGAGGCGATCAGCTCGATATGGTCGTGCTGGCGCGTGTTTTCTTTTTGAATGACGGCGAACAATTCAGGATCGACGTTGGCGAGGGTGTGATCTTTTGCAAACATGTAAAAACTCCAAGTATGAGGGTGCTTGTACTGGCAGGTTGGATCGAATGAGGGGAGCCGGCGTTAAGTGAATAACAACATTGGATAGGCAGCCTCTTCGTGCTTTTCCATAGTGGCTACCCAGGCGAACGGCTGATGAAAAATCTCACGTTTCCCGGTGGGTGCCCACCTTTCGCCGGTTTGCCGATCGCCATTCATGGAGATCGCCCGACTTTTCGCCAGTCACGTGAGACGTAATGGAAGTCAAATTGTAAGTTAAGTGCCCAAATTGAGCAAGGAATGCAACCGTGCAGCTATAATCGCCGCGCGCCACCGCAGCCCGGGCACGGCTGCGGCGCTTAAGCTGGACTTAAACCTGACTGCGGCTTGTAAGCGTATGTTACGAGGCTTGCCATTGCCCGCCCCGGATTTACAATGCTGCGGTGCAACTTATATGCTGCTTTTGCATGGCTTTCCAGCAAGCGCCCACAGTCACAAGAAGAAAAATCGCGTAAAATGTTGCTCAATCTCACTACTGGCGCAATAAACATGCCTTCAGTCTTTACCTGGAACGTACGTGTCTACTATGAAGACACCGACGCCGGCGGCATCGTCTATTACGCTAACTACCTGAAATTCTTCGAACGCGCGCGCACCGAATGGCTGCGCGCCATCGACGTGGGCCAGCAAGAATTGCTGGAACAGCACGACGCAATGTTCGTTGTCAAAAGCGTCAACGCCGACTATCATGCGCCAGCCAGGCTCGATGACACGGTAAGATTAACCCTAAGCATAGAGAAAATGGGGCGTGCCTCCATCGTTTTCCTGCAACAAGCCTGGTGCGGCGACCGCCTGCTCAACACGGCCCGCGTCAAGATCGGCTGCGTCGACTCGGCACTGCGCCCGCGCGCCGTGCCCGATGCCGTCGCGGCCCGCATGCGCGCCGCCTGAGCCCTACCGCCACCCCCGGATAATTCACCCAACAGACTGCCAGCCAATGAACGTTACACAAGATCTTTCTTTCCTCGCGCTCATCACCAATGCCCATTTGATCGTGCAACTGATCATGGCCCTGCTGCTGCTGATTTCCCTGACCAGCTGGACCTACATTTTCCGCAAGATGTTTGCCGTGCGCCAGGCGCGCAAGCAAACCATCGAATTCGAACGCAGCTTCTGGGCCGGCGGCAACCTGCATGCGCTGCACCAGAACGCCAGCGGCAACCGCGACCAGAGCGGCGCGCTGGCCCGCATTTTTGATGCCGGCATGGGCGAATTCATCAAGGGCAAGGCTTCCTACGGTTCGCGCGAAGCGCTGGACGTGGGCGCCGTGCTCGACGGCGCACGCCGCGCCATGCGCGCCGCCTTCCAGCGTGAAATGGACGTGCTCGAATCGCACCTGGCCTTCCTCGCTTCCGTCGGCTCCGTCTCGCCCTACATCGGCCTGCTCGGCACCGTGTGGGGCATCATGAACGCCTTCCGCGGCCTGGCCAACGTGCAGCAAGCGACCCTGGCCGCCGTCGCGCCCGGCATTGCCGAAGCGCTGATCGCCACCGCCATCGGCCTGTTCGCCGCGATTCCCGCCGTCGTCGCCTACAACCGTTTTTCGCATGACATCGACCGCCTGGCGATCCGCTTCGAGAGCTTCGTCGAGGAATTCTCCAACATCTTGCAGCGCCAGTCGCGCTAAGAGGGAGCAGCGTCCATGGGTTCCTCATTCAATAGCGGCGGCATGCGCGGCGGCCGTGGCCGCAAGTTCAAGTCCGAGATCAACGTCGTGCCGTACATCGACGTGATGCTGGTGCTGCTGATCATTTTCATGGTGATGCCGTCGTCGAACAATCCCAGCGTGGTGAATTTGCCCAACGCGGAAAAGTCGGCAAAACCGCCCGATGACTATATCCAGATCGTGCTCAAGCCAAATGGTTCGCTGTCGATCGGCGTGATCGGCAAGGAACAGCTGGCGCCGGAAACGGAACCGAACCGCGACGCCCTGCTGCGCAAGCTGCGCGGTCTGCACGAGAGCAATCCCGACTATCCCGTGATGATCGCGGGCGACAAGGAAAGCAAGTACGACGATGTGATCCAGCTCATTTCGGAAGCGAAAAAGATGGGCATTACCCGTGTCGGCCTGGCCACCAAGTAAGCGCAGCACCCTGTTTCCAGACTTGACCGTTTTTAGATAGACTAGACTTTGCAGACCAAACAAATCGACCATGTACTCGGCAAGCCCTACAGCGTGCCGCGCGAACGCAGCCGCTGGCCCTCGCTGGGCCTGGCGCTGGCGATGCACCTTGGCCTGCTGTTTTTCCTGTGGGTGGGCGTACACTGGCAAAATACGGAACCTGTCGCCGTCGAAGCGGAAGTGTGGGACCTGAAAGTACAGACGGCCGCGCCGCCGCCCGAAGTGGCGACGCAACCGGAGCCGACACCGGCGCCGCCGCCGGAACCGCAAGTGGAACAGCCGGCCCCGCCGCCACCGCCGCCCGTGGCCGCGCCCGAGCCGAAGGTCGACCTGCGCGAGGCGGAGATCGCCCTCGAGCGCAAGAAGGCCAAACTGAAAGAAGAAAAAGAGAAAGCGGCAGCGGAAGAACGCCGCAAGCAGGAACAGAAGGAACGCGAGGAAGAAAAGCGCGAACTGGAAAAACAGAAGCAGAAAGAAAAAGACAAGGCTGAAAAGCGCGAGAAGGAAAAAGCCGACAAGCTCGAGAAAGCCAAGCTGGAAAAAGAGAAAGAAAAAGCGGCGGAAGAAAAAGCCGAGAAAGAACTGTCCGAGAAAAAAGCGGCGGCGGAAAAAGCTGCCAAGGCGAAAAAAGCGGCGGAAGAGAAAAAAGCCGCCGACAAGGCGCGCGCCGCGGAAATGAGCCGCATCACGGGTGCGGCGGGCGCCGGTACGACGGGCACGGCCGCGAAAGCGACCGCGCCACGCAAGGACAGCGGCTACGTCGCTGCCCTGACGAGCAAGATCAAGAGCAATATCGCGTACAGCGGTAGCACGGACGTGCCGGGCAACCCGCGCGCCGTGTTCAAGATCGAGCAACTGCCAACTGGGGAAATTATTTCGGTCCGAAAGATAAAAAGTAGCGGCCTGCCGGCGTATGACAGCTCGGTGGAAAACGCCATTAATAAATCGTCGCCACTGCCGAAGAAAAAAGACGGCACCGTGGAACGCGAGATTGAACTCATATTCGAGATGAAGGATTTGCCTAAATGATGACCATGAAAAAAATGAGCTATGTCGTGCTCTGCGCCAGCCTGATGCTGGGCGCGGCCGGCGCCCAGGCGCAATTGCGCGTGGAGATTACGGGGATCGGCAGCAACCAGATCCCGGTGGCCGTCGCCAGCTTCGTCAATGAATCGGCGGCGCCGCAATCGCTGTCCGGCATTATCAAGGCCGACCTGGCGCGCAGCGGCGTGTTCAAGCTGATCGACGCCGATGCGCCCGTGTCGGAAACGGCGCCCGTCAGCTACGAGCAATGGAAGTCGCGCGGCGCCGACGCGCTGGCGGCCGGCACCGTGCAAAGCATGGCCGATGGCCGCCTGGACGTGCGCTACAAGCTGTTCGACACCATCAAGGGCGCGCAGATTTCCAGCATGAACAATGCGGCCGCGCCGCAGTTCAACCGTCTGCTGGCGCACAAGATCGCCGACGATATCTATGAAAAGCTGACGGGCGTCAAAGGCGCGTTCGCCACGCGCATCGCCTACGTCACGCAATCGGGCCGCGAATACCGCCTGGAAGTAGCCGACGCCGATGGCGAAGGCATCCAGGTCGCCCTGCGCTCGAACGAACCGATCATTTCGCCAGCCTGGTCGCCGGACGGCACCAAGGTGGCGTATGTGTCGTTTGAAAAGAAAAAGCCCATCGTCTACGTGCAAAACCTGGTGACGCGCCAGCGCACCATCGTGTCGAACGAAAAAGGCAGCAATTCGGCGCCGAGCTGGAGCCCGGACGGCTCGCGCCTGGCCGTGGCCCTGTCGCGCGACGGCCATACCCAGGTCTACACCGTCAATGCCGACGGCAGCGGCTTGCGCCGCGTCAGCAACAGCAGCGGCATCGATACGGAACCGCAATTCTCGGCCGATGGCCAAAGCATTTATTTCACCAGCGATCGCAGCGGCGGACCACAAATCTACCGCATGTCGGTCAGCGGCGGCGAAGCCAAGCGCGTGACGTTTGGCGGCTCCTACAACATCAGCCCGCGGATCTCGTCCGACGGGAAGACACTCGCTTATATTTCCCGTCGCGACGGCAATTTCCAGCTCTACGCGCTCGACCTGGCTAGTGGCCAGGAACTGCGCCTGTCGGACACCGCCAACGACGAATCACCGAGCTTTTCGCCCAACGGGAAATATATCATGTACGCGACCGAATCCGGACGACGCAAGTCGCTGGCAGTGGTATCGGTGGATGGCCGCGTCAAACAGCGTTTGACTACGCAAGCTGGCAATATCAAGGAGCCCACCTGGGGTCCTTTTATGAAGTAAATGCTGTACAGTTTCACCTTTAACCATGACCCGGAGAATAAAAATGAGTAACTTTAAAAGTTTGGCATTCATCGCCGCTACCGCAGCTCTGCTGTCCGCCTGCAGCACCCCAGTCAAAGTAGCAGAGACCCCAGTGGTTGAGCGCGCTCCTGAAAAAGTCGTCGCTCCAGTTGACACCCGTCAAGTTCAGCCAGTCACGACCGCATCGGTCGATCCACTGGACGATCCAAAAGGCGTGCTGGCTAACCGCAGCATCTACTTCGACTTCGACAAATACGTCGTACGCGAAGCGGACACCCCAGTCGTGCAAAACCACGCTGCCTACCTGGTAAAAACCCCATCGCGCAAGATCCTGATCCAAGGTAACACCGATGAACGCGGTGGCGCAGAGTACAACCTGGCCCTGGGCCAGAAACGTGCTGAAGCCGTGCGCAAGTCGATGGCCGCCCTGGGCGTGCCGGAAGGCCAGATGGAAGCCGTGTCGCTGGGCAAAGAAAAGCCTAAAGCACAAGGCAGCAACGAAGCAGCATGGGCTGAAAACCGCCGCGCTGACATCGTTTATTGATGTTGACGGGTGAGCGCAGCAGCATTGGCGCTTACCTAACTGGCCAGTCATAGGCATAATAATGGGGCGCAGCGCGGTGATTCACCGCCCGGCGCCCCGTTTGCATGTTTTGCGTAACCTTAGAAAGCCCGACCCATGATGACATTCTCGAAAGCCGGCGTCGCCGCCGCCTTGATGGCCGCGTTTGCCTACCTGCCCCTGCACGCCAACGCCGCCCTGTTCGACGACGACGAAGCGCGCAAGGCCATCCTCGAGCTGCGCGCCAAGGTCGACGCGATGGCGCGCGACCTGAACGGCCGCATCGACGCCAAGGCGGACAAGACCAGCACCTTGAGCCTGCTCAACCAGCACGACCAGACCATGCAAGAGATCGCCCGCCTGCGCGGCCAGATCGAGGTACTGGGCAACGACCTGGCGACCACACAAAAGCGCCAGAAGGATTTCTACACCGACATCGACGCGCGCCTGCGCAAGCTGGAACCGCGCCAGGTCACCATCGACGGCCAGGAAGCGGCCGTGGGCGTGTCCGAGCAAAGCGCGTACGAATCCGCGTTCGGCCTGTTCAAGTCGGGCGACTACAAGGGCGCCGTCACGGCACTGGACGCCTTCGTGAAACGCTATCCGGAATCGGCCTACGCCGCCAACGCGCAATACTGGCTGGGCAACGCCTACTACGCCCAGCGCGACTGCAAGAGCGCCATCACGGCCCAGCAGGCCGTGCTGAAGAACTACCCGGACAGCCCGAAGGCAGCCGACGCCATGCTCAACATCGCCAGCTGCTACACGGAGCTGAAAGACAAGCCGAACGCGACCAAGACGCTGAACGCCCTGATCTCGCGCTACCCGGACTCCAGCGCGGCGCAAGCGGCCAAGGAACGGGCCGGCAAAAAGTAAAAGCGGGGAAAAAGTTGCCCGTTAGGTTTGACAGAATCCCGGGCACCCCCTATAATCTTTCTTCTTCGGGTCGTTAGCTCAGCTGGTAGAGCAGCGGACTTTTAATCCGTTGGTCGCAGGTTCGAATCCCGCACGGCCTACCACGAATACGCAGTAATGATCTGCTTGCGAGTTGTACTAGCAAGCATTTTTTTACGGCACAGTGTTACCGAAGTTGTTGTAAAAAGTTTTTGGGTCGTTAGCTCAGCTGGTAGAGCAGCGGACTTTTAATCCGTTGGTCGCAGGTTCGAATCCCGCACGGCCTACCAAATACTATGAAGAAGCCAACCGTTCGCGGTTGGCTTTTTTGTTTTCTAGGCTTGCCTGGATCGCAGCCACTCCTTCAGCGCATCATTCATGCGCGTTTGCCAACCATCGCCGGTAGCCTTGAATGCATCGAGGATCTCGGCGTCGAAGCGTATCGTCGTGCTGACCTTGCCTCCGCTGCCAGCGGGCCTGCCGCGGCGCCTTGCCGCCTCTTGCCTCGCCTCTGGACGGGAAATTGGCTTGTCGCCCGCTTGCCAGACGCCCTGCTCGAAAAAACCGTCCGTCAATTCGGGCGCATCGTCCGGATCAACCGAGGTTTTGCCAGCATTTTGCGATTTCGCGTTCATTTTCTTTCGTCAACCTAGCGGCATCAAAAGTGATTCTCATTATTTATTGTGGTAACAAATAATGGAAACATCCAGCCCTGTTTTCGAAGCAAGGCACCATCGGAGAAGCTGCATCCCTGGTCTCAACGCGACACCAACGCCGGCCTCCCGGCCAGCTGCGCCACCACACCGCCCACGACCCGCCCCAGCGGCACCTCCACCCAGCGGTAAAACGCCGCGCCGGCCGCCAGGCTGGCGCCCCAGGCCGTCAGCATGCCCAGCGCCTGCCACTCGGGCTCGAGCGGGACATAGCTGATAAACAGCGCATTCACCAGCAGGCTGACGGGAAAGTGCACGAGGAAGACG